>JGI26051J44788_1000003_pt1 | contig 234632 bp, 215 predicted proteins | sample HigsolmetaGSP13D_FD_44788 | JGI IMG/M metagenome (IMG submission 44788) | reverse complement strand
CTACGGCTATGACACGACTGTGCCCGTGACGCTCGACATGATGATCGCGCACGGCGCTGCCGTGGTGCGCGCCTCGCGCCATGCCCTCGTCGTCGTCGATCTGCCCTTCGGCTCCTACGAGGAGGGACCGCAGGCCGCCTTCCGCGCCGCCTCGCGCATCATGAAGGAGACCGGCTGCGGCGCGGNGAAGCTCGAGGGCGGATGCCACATGGCGGCCACCGTCGGCTATCTCGTGGAGCGCGGCATCCCCGTCATGGGGCACGTCGGCCTCACGCCGCAGTCGATCAACACCTTCGGCTCCTTCCGTCCGCGCGGGCGGGACGACATCGAGAGCGAGGCGATCGCGGCCGATGCCGAGGCCGTCGTGTCCGCCGGTGCCTTCGCGGTCGTGGTGGAAGCAGTGCCGGTGCGCGTCGCCGCTGCCCTGACGCGCGCCATGCCCGTGCCGACTATCGGCATCGGCGCCTCCGTCGTCTGCGACGGGCAGATCCTCGTCATGGAGGACATGCTGGGCCTCATGCCGCGCGTGCCCAAGTTCGTCCGGCGTTATGCGGAGATCGGCTCCGTCGCCGCGGACGCCATCGCCCGCTACGCGCACGACGTGCGCAACCGGACCTTCCCCGGCGTCGAGAATACCTACGCCGACCCGGGTTTCGAGGAGCCCGAGGCCAGCGCACCCGGCCGCGAGCGCAGCGCCGCGGCAGAGTAGTTCCGCCGTCGGCAGATCATCTGTCTCGCGCCGGTGCGCCCGGTCTGCCGGTGTGACGGCGTCCTTGCATGGGCGCTCGCCTTTACGCGGTGACTGTGCTACGCGACCGGCTGGATGAAATTTGCCCGCGCGCTGCGTGGGCCAGCGGTCAACGGGCTCGATGGCTGATATCTTTCACGAGATCGAAGAGGAGCTGCGGCGCGACAAGGCGCTCGCCTTCTGGAAGAAGCACGGCACCAAGGTCGCCGTTCTTGCGGTCGCGTTCGTTGCGGCCGTCGGCGGCTGGCGGTTCTATCAGCACCAGCAGCTCAGCCGGGCGGAGGCGAGTGGCGCCCGCTACGAGCAGGCGCTCGAGCTTCTCGGCTCCGACCGGGCCGATGAGGGCACCGCCCTGCTGCGGGAGCTGGAGCGCGACGGTTCGGGGGGCTACCGTCTCGTGTCGCGTCTGCGCCTTGCGGCGGAAACGGCCAAGGCCGATCCCGCGCGCGGCGTCGAGGCCTACGAAGCGATCGCGGCCGACACGAGTGTGCCCGCGGGCCTGCGCGACCTCGCGCGCCTGCGTGCCGTCATCGCCGGTTTCGACCAGCTGGACGCCGCCGCCGTGACGGCGAAGCTTGAGCCGCTCGCCAGCCCCACCTCCACGTGGCGCAACACCGCGCGCGAGCTCCTTGGCCTCGCCGCCCTCAAGGCGGGCGACTACGAAGCTGCCGGCCGCTGGTTCGACCAGATCGCTGCCGACCGCGAGGCGCCGCCGGCCCTGCGCCAGCGCGTGAACATCTATCTCGAGCTCGTGCGCAGCGGCCCCGTCGGCAAGGCCGGCTGACCCTGCGAAGTAGGAAGCCATGGCTGGCACTGTCGCCATCATCGGACGGCCCAACGTCGGCAAGTCGACGTTGTTCAATCGCCTCGTCGGCAAGAAGCTCGCTCTGGTCGACGACCGGCCGGGCGTGACCCGAGACCGGCGCGAGGGCGAGGCGCGGCTGGGTGAGCTCACCTTCAATGTCGTCGACACGGCGGGCCTGGAAGAGGCGGACGAGGCCTCCCTCGCCGGGCGCATGCGCGCGCAGACAGAGGTGGCAATCGCCGAAGCGGACGTCATCCTGTTCGTCATCGACGCGCGGATGGGGCTGACGCCGAGCGATCACGCCTTTGCCGATCTCGTGCGCCGCTCCGGCAAGCCGGTCATCCTGCTCGCCAACAAGGCCGAAGGCGGCAAGGGTATGGAAGGCACCTACGAGGCCTTCGGCCTCGGCCTCGGCGACCCCGTGCCGATCTCGGCCGAACACGGCGAAGGTCTCGGCGAGCTGCACGACGCGCTCGCGGCCCTGCTGCCGTCAGAGCCGGACGACGAGGAGGGGAAGGAGCAGGAGGATGCCGACCGGCCCGTCCGTGTCGCCATCGTCGGCCGCCCCAACGCCGGCAAGTCCACGCTCGTCAACCGCATGCTGGGCGAGGAGCGGCTGCTGACCGGCCCGGAGGCCGGCATCACGCGCGATACCATCTCGCTCGACTGGGACTGGCGCGGCCGCCGCGTGAAGCTGTTCGACACGGCCGGCATGCGCAAGCGCGCGCGGGTCGAGGACAAGCTTGAGAAGCTTTCCGTGGCCGACGGCCTGCGCNCCGTGCGCTTTGCCGACGTGGTCGTCGTCCTGCTCGATGCCACCATCCCCTTCGAGAAACAGGACCTCACCATCGTCGACCTGGTCGAGCGCGAGGGCAGGGCGCTCGTCATCGGGCTCAACAAGTGGGATCTCGTGGCCGACAGGCCCGGCCTGCTCAAGGAGCTGAAGGAGGAGGCCTCGCGCCTGCTCGCCCAGGTCAAGGGCGTGCCGGTCGTTCCGCTCTCCGGCCTCGCCGGCCAGGGCATCGACGATCTGATGAAGGCCGTCTTCGAGGCCTATGAGGTATGGAACCGCCGCGTGCCGACCGCCCAGCTCAACCGCTGGCTCGGGGACATGCTGGAGATCCATCCGCCGCCGGCAGTCGCGGGCCGTCGCATCAAGATCCGCTACATGACGCAGGTGAAGGCGAGGCCGCCGCACTTCGCCATCTTCGGCAACCAGCTGCAGGAGCTGCCGCGGTCCTACACGCGCTACCTGGTCAACGGCCTGCGGGAGACTTTCGACCTGCCGGGCGTGCCGATCCGTCTCTCCCTGCGCACGGGCAAGAACCCGTTCGACAAGGGCGGCCGGTCCTAGGCATCGGCCGCGGCCTGAAGCCGGCGTGCCTTACGCTGGCATTTGCGGCCGCAGCAGCCTGTCCTCGCGGAAATCGTAGATGAGTCCGCTTTCCTGCCACTCGGGCATGACGAGCTTGACGAGATGCGGCGCGAAGTCTTCCGGCGTACGCAGGGTCTGCGGGTCTTCGCCCGGCATGGCCGCGCGGCGCATGACCGTGCGCAGCGGCCCCGGGTTGGCAAGCATCACCTTTACCGGCGTGCTGGCGGTCTCGGCCGCGTAGGTCCGCGCCAGCATCTCGAGCGCCGCCTTCGAGACGGCATAGACGCCCCAGTAGGCCGTGCCCTTGTGGGCCGCGCCGGACGAGATGAAGACAGCCCGGCCTGCATCGGAGGCGCGCAGCAGCGGATCGAGCGAGCGGATGAGGCGCCAGTTGGCCGTCACGTTCACGGCCATGACGTCGTCCCACNCCTTCGGCTCGATGTGGCCGAGCGGCGAGAGCGCGCCAAGCTGCCCGGCATTCGCGACGAGGATGTCGAGCTTGCCCCAGCGCTCGTAGATCGCGGCGCCCAGCCGGTCGAGCGCGTCGTAGTCCTTGAGGTCGACCGGCACGAGCGTTGCCGAGCTGCCGAGAGCCCGGATCTCGTCGTCGAGCTCCTCCAGCGCGCCCGTGGTGCGGGCGAGGGCGATCACGTGGGCGCCGGCTTTGGCGAGTTCGAGCGCGACGGCACGGCCAATACCGCGCGATGCGCCGGTGACGAGGGCGATGCGGTCAGCAAGGGGGCGGGACATGGAAGATCCTGCAGTTGAGCGCGAGTCTGGTTGCCCGTCCCTAGCACCATTTGCGCCGCCGGGCGAGGCCAGGGTGCCCTGTGTGGAATTTTTGCAACACTGTTGCCTTATTGATTCGCCCGGCTGTGATTTGCCCAGTTTTGCCGCAATGCAAAAGCATCTGGCCGGTGTAGATGGCGCGGCGGAATAGATGAATTTGCGGGGGCGACCATGCCGATGGCGGCGGGCATCGAAGAAGGCTGGCGGCGCTGTGTGCGCGGGGCCTGTCTCGTGCTCGTCATCGCCCTCGTCACAGCCCTGGTTGTCGGGCGGACGGCCCATGCGCAGAGCACGGCCGAGCGCATTGCCAGCGCCCTCGCGGCGTCGGGCGCGAACGAGCTTGCTCTCCTGCCGCTCGACGCACCGTCGGCCGACGAAGACCGGGCAGTACCCGCCTCGGAGACCAAGTCGCCCTGCCAGCCGGGCATCCTGCCAGCCGGTGTGGCCGCAGCGCCGGTCCGCACCTTCTCCGGCATTGCCGCATGCGAGCAGGGCCGCATGCCGCCGACACGCGAGGTGCCGCCGCCGCTCGGTCCGCCTCGCCAACCCGTGACCTGACTTTTCCCTTCATTCACGACGCCCCGGAGGCGCGCACGGGCAGGAGCGACCTGCCGGTGCGAGCCGGCCCGGCGGCCGAGGCGGGCGCCGAAGCCCGCCCGGGCCCGCTGCCGGCGGCGTCCATCCCCTCCCGAGGTTCAACACATGTCCATGGATCGTCGCAGTTTTCTCTCCCTCGGCCTCGGCGCCGCCGCCTGCTCGCTCGCCGGCATGCCTGCCGCGGCGATGACCGGCGTCGGCGCCTCCGCGCAGCAGACGGCGGACGCGCTCGCCGGCACGCGGGACGACTTCGTCATCGACCCCATCTACATGCGCCAGATCGTGCCCTACGAGGGGCCCGGGCGCCCCGGCACCATCGTCGTGCGCACCAAGACGCGCTTCGTCTACCTCGTGCTGCCGGACGGCCAGGCGCTGCGCTACGGATGCGGCATCGGCCGCGACGGCTTCGCCTGGTCGGGCGAGGCGACGGTGGCGCGCAAGGCGGTGTGGCCGGCGTGGTATCCGCCGCCGGAGATGCGCAAGCGCCAGCCGGAGCTGCCGGCGATGATGGCGGGCGGCCTCAAGAATCCGCTCGGCGCCCGCGCCCTCTATCTCTACAAGAACGGTGTCGACACGCTCTATCGCATCCACGGCACGTCCGAGGCTTGGACCATCGGCCAGGCGGTTTCCTCCGGCTGCGTGCGGCTGATGAACGACGACATCATCGACCTCTACCAGCGCGTGCCGACGGGGACGCGGGTCATCGTGATCTGACCCCGCGCCGCCTCCGGCCAAAAGAAAAACCCGCCTTCTCGCGAAGGCGGGATTCTCTTTGGGAGAGGGCTTTGTCAGCCCGCCTCGGCCAGCATGGAGAGCTGGCGGGGCGCCTCGCCCGTCACATCGGTGAGCGGCGTCGGGTAGTCGCCGGTGAAGCAGTGGTCGGTGAACTGGGGGCGCACCGGGTCACGGCCCTCGTAGCCGACCGCCCTGTAGATGCCGTCCACCGACAGGAAGGCGAGGGAGTCGGCGCCGATGTAGGCCCGCATCTCTTCGAGCGTGTGGGTGGCGGCCAGCAGCTTCTCGCGCTCGGGCGTGTCGATGCCGTAGTAGTCGGGATGGGNGATCGGCGGGCTGGCGATGCGGAAATGCACCTCCGTCGCGCCGGCATCGCGCATCATCTGTACGATCTTCACCGACGTCGTGCCGCGCACGATGGAATCGTCGACGAGCACGATGCGCCGGCCCGCGACCACGCCGCGGTTGGCCGAGTGCTTCATGCGCACGCCGATCTCGCGCACGGACTGGGTCGGCTGGATGAAGGTGCGCCCGACATAGTGGTTGCGGATGATGCCGAGCTCGTAGGGCAGGTTGCAGGCCTGCGCGTAGCCGATGGCGGCCGGCACGCCGGAATCCGGCACCGGCACCACGACGTCGGCATCGGCCGGCGCCTCGCGCGCCAGCTGCTCGCCCATGCGCTTGCGGACCTCGTAGACGTTGCGCCCGTGCACGATGGAATCGGGCCGGGCGAAATAGATGTACTCGAAGATGCAGGGGCGCATCGGCTGCGGAGGGAAGGGCTTGATCGACTCGAGCCCCTCCTCGGAGATGACGACAATCTCACCGTTCTCCACGTCGCGCACGAACTTGGCGCCGATGATGTCGAGCGCGCAGGTCTCCGACGCGAGAATGTAGCAGCCGTCGAGCTGGCCCAGCACCAGCGGGCGGATGCCGAGCGGGTCGCGCGCGCCGATGAGCTTCTTGTTGGTGAGGCCGACGAAGGAATAGGCCCCTTCGAGCCGCCTGAGCGCGTCGATGAAGCGGTCGATGAACCGGGTGCGGCGGCTGCGTGCCACGAGGTGCAGGATGACCTCGGTGTCGCTGGTGGACTGGCAGATGGAGCCCTCCTGCACCAGCTGGCGGCGCAGGGTGAGCGCGTTGGTGAGGTTGCCGTTGTGCGCCACGGCGAAGCCGCCGCCGTGCAGCTCGGCGAAGAGCGGCTGCACATTACGCAGCGCCGTCTCGCCCGTCGTGGCGTAGCGCACGTGGCCGATGGCAGAGGCACCCGGCAGGCGGGCGATCACCGACGCGTCGGAAAAGTTGTCGCCGACGAGGCCGAGATACTTCTCGGCATGGAACTTCGCCCCGTCATAGGAGACGATGCCGACCGCCTCCTGCCCGCGGTGCTGCAGCGCGTGCAGACCAAGCGCTGTTACCGCCGCGGCGTCAGGATGCCCAAAAATGCCAAACNCCCCGCACTCCTCGTGCAGGGTATCCCCGTCGAAGTCGCTGTCCATCATCTCGTCCACCGCACGCACGGCAGCCCGTCGGCCATGAGGTCATGGGGACGGGCGGTCAAAGCCTCATGTCGTGTCTAACCACCATCGTTGCAATTCGCACTCGCGTTCATGCCGCATGCGCGAAAAGCGCGGGTCGCCTCAGTTGTTTCCCCCCGCCAGGGCTCGGATGCCCTGCTTGTCGCTCTGCTCGTAGCTGCCCGGTGTCTGCTGGGTGCGCTGCTCCGGCACGGCCTCGGCCGGCGGCTCCCCGGTCTCGCCCTCCGGCTTCACCCGCTTGAGGCGCTGCAGGATGGCGGTTTCCGGGTCGTCCGGCAGAAGGGCCATCAGGCTGTCGCCCGTGGATTGCAGGATGCCGCGCGTCTTGGCCTCGCGCGCCCATTCCGGCTGCATGTCGGGCGTAACCAGCCAGTTGAAGAAGAGGAAGGCAACGGCGCAGATCAGGAAGCCGCGGGCGGCGCCAAAGAGGAAGCCCAGCGAACGGTCGAGCGCGCCGATGCGCGAATCGAGCACGAGATCTGACAGCTGCACCGTAATGAAGGACACGATGATCAGCGTGACCAGGAAGATCGCCGCGATGGCCACGACGAGAGCGATGGTCGGGTTGGAGATGTGCTCCTTCACATAGGGCAGCAGCGCCGGGTGCAGCATCAGCGCGGCAACGGCGGCGGCGCACCACGATGCGATGGCGAGGATCTCGCGTGTGAAGCCGCGGACGGTCGCAAGCAGCGCCGAAATAACGACGATGCCGAGGACGATGAGATCAAGAAGCGGAACTGGCATGAGCGCGTGCCGTTGAGCCCTGTCTTCGTTATGCCTTCGGCCTCGGATGCCGCCGGCCACGTTGCTGCCTCAACGCGCTGTATAGCCCGCCGTTGCGTTTTCGTCACCTGTCATAAGCAATCCGGGATGCGCCTTGCCGGGGCCCGGCCGCCACCATGGCGACGAGATCGGCAATATGGGCCATGCCCGTGAGCGCAAGCGTCGCATCGCCCGTCTCGCGCAGGGCGGCAGGCGTCACGGCGCGGCGAAAGCCGAGCTTGGCCGCCTCCTTGAGGCGCTGGGCGCTCTGGGCAACCGGCCTGATCGCGCCGGAAAGACCAATCTCCCCGAAGAACACCACCTCGGGCGGCAGCGGCCGACCGGCGAGGGAGGAGACGAGCGCGGCCGCCGCGGCAAGGTCTGCCGCCGGCTCGGNGATTTTCAGTCCGCCGGCGACGTTGAGGTAGACGTCGTGCATGCCGAGCTTGAGGCCGCCGTGCGCCTCGAGCACTGCCAGCACCATCGCGAGCCGGTTCTGCTCCCAGCCCACCACGGCGCGCCGTGGCGTGCCGAGGGCGGTGGGGGCGACGAGCGCCTGGAACTCGACGAGGAGAGGGCGCGTGCCCTCCATGCCGGCAAAGACGGCAGCTCCGGGCGCCTCGTGGTCACGTCCGGCAAGGAAGAGGGCGGAGGGGTTCGGCACCTCGGCGAGGCCGTTGCCCGTCATTTCGAAGACGCCGATCTCATCCGTGGGGCCGAAGCGGTTCTTGACCGCGCGCAGGATGCGGAAATGGTGGCCGCTGTCGCCCTCGAAGGAGACGACCGCATCCACCATGTGCTCGACGACGCGCGGGCCGGCGATCTGCCCGTCCTTGGTGACGTGGCCGACGAGGATGACGCACGTGCCCGTCGTCTTGGCGAAGCGGATGAGCGTCTGCGCGCTGCCGCGCACCTGCGTCACTGTCCCGGGCGCGGCATCGACGAGGCCGCTCCACATGGTCTGGATCGAATCGATGACCACGAGGCGCGGCGCCGGCCCCTGGGACAGGGTGGCGACGATGTCCTCAACATTGGTCTGCGAGGCGAGCTCCACCGGCGCGTCGGTGAGGCCGAGCCGCTCCGCCCTGAGGCGCACCTGACCGATGGCCTCCTCGCCGGAGATGTAGGCGATGCGGTGGCCGGCCCGGGCCAGGGCGGCGCAGGCCTGGATGAGCAGGGTCGACTTGCCGATGCCCGGATCGCCGCCGATGAGGATGACCGAACCCTCGACGAAGCCGCCGCCGGTCACGCGGTCGAGTTCGCCGATGCCGCTCACCGCGCGCGGCGCCTGCGCCTCGCTGCCCGTGAGGCCCTCGAGCGGGAAGATGCGCCCCTTCAGCCGGCCGCCCGGCCGCGCGCCCGGCACAGGCATGGGCGGGGCGCTCGTCGTCTCCTCGGCCAGGCTGTTCCAGGCGCCGCAGGCGTCGCACTTGCCCTGCCAGCGCGTGTAGGACGCGCCGCAGCTCTGGCAGATGAAGGCGGGCGCACGCCGTGCCATGGGCTAGACCGTTGCCGGCAGGTAGCGGCGATGATAGCGCCTGCCGAGGCTCGTCAGGATCTCGTAGCCTATGGTGCCGGCGCGCTTGCCGACCTCGTCAATGGTCAGGCCATTGCCGATGAGGGTGACCTTGTCACCACGCTGGATGGCCCCTTCCGGCACGGCGCTGACATCGAGGGTGATGAGGTCCATCGAGATGCGGCCGGCGAAGGGGCAGCGCACGCCGGCCACGACAGCCTCGCCGCCGGCCTTGAGGTTGGTGCCGCTTGCCGTGCGCAGGTAGCCGTCGGCATAGCCCACCGAGAGCGTCGCGATGCGCCGCCGCCCCTGTGCTGTCCAGTGGCCGTTGTAGCCCACGGTCTCGCCGTCCGGCGTCCAGCGCAGCTGGATGACGCGCGCCTCGAGCTGGACGACGGGACGCATGGGGTTGGCCCGCTCGGGTGTCGGGTTGCCGCCATAGAGCGCGTAGCCTGGCCGCACGAGATCGAAATGCGGCGCCTGGGGCAGGAAAATGCCGGAGGAATTGGCGAGCGAGGCCAGCACGCCGGCAAAGCGCTCGCGCACATGCGAGAAGGCAGCGATCTGCCGGGCATTGATGGGGTCGTCCGGCTCCTCGGCGGAGACGAGATGGCTCATCACGAGGCTTGGCGTGAAGGCACCGAGCAGCTCAGTGTTTTCGGCGAGCTGGACCGCCGCTTCCNCCCGCAGGCCGAGGCGGTTCATGCCGGTGTCGACATGGAGGGCCGCCGGCAGGCGGCCTGCGCCGGCGCGGCAGAAGGCCGCCCACTCCTCGATCTCTTCCAGCGAGCCGAGCACCGGCCGCAGGTCGTGCGCCCGGTAGGCGGCAGCGGTGCCGGGCAGAAGGCCGTTCAGCACGTAGATCACGGCATCGGGCGCGGCCGCGCGCACGCGCCGTCCCTCGACGGGGTGGGCGACGAAGAAGGTGCGGCAGCCGGCGCCATAGAGCGCAGACACAGCCTGCTCGATGCCAATGCCATAGGCGTCGGCCTTGACGACCGCCGCCGTCTCGGCGGAGCCGACCCTTGCGGCCAGGGCGCGCCAGTTGGCGACCAGGGCGGCCAGGTCGATGGTGAGAAGCCCGCCCGCCTCATCCTCGCCGACGGCGGGGCAGGGCCCGTGCGCTGCGCTGGTCACAATGTCCGGAGCCTCATGTCATGGATATTCCGCCTCGCGGGCGCCTAATACTGCTCTGGCAGGTGATCTTCCTGCGCGAGATTGCCGAAGCGCGTGACATCCGCCTGGAAGGACAGCTGCACGGTGCCGGTCGGGCCGTGGCGCTGCTTGCCGATGATGACCTCGGCCTTGCCGTGGGCCTTGTCCATCTCGGCCTGCCATTTGAAATGTTCCTCGGTACCGGGCTTCGGCTCCTTGTTCTTGAGGTAGTACTCCTCGCGATAGACGAACAGGACGACGTCAGCATCCTGCTCGATCGAGCCCGATTCGCGCAGGTCCGACAACTGCGGCCGCTTGTCGTCCCGGGCCTCGACCTGACGCGAGAGCTGCGAGAGCGCGATAATCGGCACGTGCAGCTCCTTGGCCAGCGCCTTCAGACCCGTTGTGATCTCGGTCAGCTCCTGCACGCGGTTGTCGCCCCGCTTGGACGAGCCCGAGAGCAGCTGCAGGTAGTCGACCACAAGCAGGTCGAGCCCGCGCTGGCGCTTGAGGCGCCGCGCCCGCGCCGCAAGCTGGGCAATGGAGAGACCGCCCGTCTGGTCGATGTAGAAGGGGATGGTCTGCATCTCCCGGGCGACGTCGCTGATGCGGTAGAATTCCTCTTCCCGGATGTCGCCGCGGCGGATCTTGTAGGAGGGGATGCCCGACTGCTCGGCAATGATGCGGTTGGCGAGCTGCTCGGCCGACATTTCGAGCGAGAAGAAGCCGACGATGCCGCCATCGACGGTCTTCATCGAGCCGTCCGGCTGCTTCTCCCCGCGATAGGCCTTGGCGATGTTGAAGGCGATGTTGGTGGCGAGCGACGTCTTGCCCATAGCCGGGCGGCCGGCGAGGATGACGAGGTCCGACGGCTGCAGGCCGCCCATCATGCGGTCGAGGTCGTGCAGGCCCGTGGCGAGGCCGGAGAGCTTGCCCTCGCGCTTGTAGGCCGCGGCGGCAACGTCGATGGCCGCGGTGAGCGCGTCGGCGAAACGCTGGAACCCGCCGTCATAGCGGCCCGTCTCGGCCAGGCTGTAGAGCTTGCGCTCCGCGTCCTCGATCTGGTCGCGGGGCGAGACGTCGACCGGCGCGTCATAGGCAGCGTTCACCATCTCCTCGCCAATGGCGATGAGCTCGCGGCGGATGGCGAGGTCGTGGATGGTGCGCCCGTAGTCCTCGGCGTTGATGATGGTCGTCGCTTCGGCGGCGAGCCGCGCGAGATACTGCGAGACTGTGAGGCCGCCCAGGTCGTGGTCGCCAAGAAAGGTCTTGAGCGTGATCGGCGTTGCGATCTTGCCCGCCTTGATGAGGCTCGACGCCACCTCGTAGATGCGGCGGTGGATCTCCTCGTAGAAGTGTTGCGGCTCGAGGAAGTCGGAGACGCGGAAGTACGCCTCGTTGTTCACGAGAATCGCACCGAGCAGCGCCTGCTCGGCGTCGATGTTGTGCGGGGCATGGCGGTAGCGTGGCTCTTCCGGGCCGTCGAGCCGCGCTGCGAGTGAATTCGGTGCCATCGGTCTTCGGTCGTCGAGTCGCTGGACGAGCAGACTAACACGTCCGCGCGCCCGCCGAAGCTGCGCCCGGGCCCGGCAGGAAAAACGCCGTGCACAGGCCAGAAAAGCGGGGATGGCGTTAACGAAGCGTTAACCTTCTGTTGACCGTGTCGCCGAGGTGACTCTCCGGCAGGGCGCGGAGGCGCCACGGCGCCCCGCGCCGGCCTATTCGCCCGCGAGCCGCAGGGGGCTGCGCTGGCCCTCGCGCCGCCGCAGCGCTGCCTCGCGCTCGGCGATGTAGTTGCGCGTCAGCGGCACCGTGTCGACCTTCTTGGCGAGCTGGATCTGGAACACCATCATGCCGTCGTGGCGGAAGGACATTTCCGAGCCGGCGAGATAGAAATCCCACATGCGGGCGAAACGCTCGTCGTAGAGAGCAACAGCCTCCTCGCGGCGGGCGTGGAAACGCTGGCGCCAGGCCTTCAGCGTCTCGGCATAGTGCAGGCGCAGGATCTCGATGTCCGTCACGATGAGGCCGGCGCGCTCGATGGCCGGCAGCACCTCCGACAGGGCCGGGATGTAGCCGCCGGGGAAGATGTATTTGGCGATCCAGGAGTTGGTCGCCCCCGGCTCCTCCATGCGGCCGATGGAGTGCAGCAGCATCACACCGTCGTCGTCGAGCAGGCGCGCCACGGTGTCGAAGAAGGTCTGGTAATAGGGCACGCCCACGTGCTCGAACATGCCCACCGAGACGATGCGGTCGAACCGTCCCTCGACGGCGCGGTAGTCCTGCAGGCGGAACTGCACCTTGTCGGCGAGGTTGCGCTCCTTGGCGCGGGCGTTGGCCACGCCGAGCTGCTCCTGCGACAGGGTGATGCCGAGCACCTCCGCTTCCGCATAGGCGCCGAGATAGAGGCCGAGGCCGCCCCAGCCGCAACCGATGTCGAGCACCTTGTGCCCCGGCTCGACAAGGAGCTTGGCCGTGATGTGCCGCTTCTTGGCAAGCTGTGCATCGTCGAGGCACTGGTCCGGCGTCTCGAAATAGGCACAGGAATATTGTCTGTCGGCGTCGAGAAAGAGGCTGTAGAGCCGCCCGTCGAGATCGTAGTGGTGCGCCACGTTGCGCCGCGCCTGCGGCATGCGGTTCCACTGCATCACGGCGCGCAGCCACTTGCGCCAGCGGCGGACGAGGCGCACCGGCAGGGGCGGGGNGGAGAGCCGCAGGTTGATCATGCCGAGGGCGATGAGGTCGGCGATGTCACCCTTCTGCATCGAAAGGCGGCCGTCCATGTAGAGCTCGCCGAGGGCAAGGTCGGGGTTGAGGAGCAGGGCGAGGACGGCGCGCCTGTCGGCGATGCGGACAGAGAGGGGAGGACCGCTGCCGTCCCCGACGACGAAAGGCGGCTCGTCCGCCACCTGGACCTCGAGCGAGCCCTGCCGGATGAGGCGGCGAAGCATCGGTCGCAGCAACCTGTCCATACCTGCACCTCCCCCGGCCTTGCGGCCGTTGCAAACTGTGCTGGAACGACGGGAAAAAAGGTTAGGAACGGTTGCCCAGAAAAGCAATGGGCGCCGACGGCGGCGCCCATGAACAGCAAACATGACTGAAGGTGGAAAGCCGGCGGCCCTGCCGCCGGCCCGTTTCCGCCTTGCGGACGATCAGGCTTCCTCGTCGCCGGCGGCGTCGGCCAGGGCCGCGCCCACCTCGAGGCCGAGGTCGTCGAGGTCCGTCTCCTCGCGCGTGAACACGGCCTCGCCGCGCTGCTGGCGCTCGGCCTCCTCGGCGCTGCGGGCGACGTTGATGGTGATCGTCACTTCAACCTCGGGGTGCAGCGTCACCGGCACGGTGTGCAGGCCGAGCGTCTTGATCGGCGTGTTGAGCACGATCTGCTGGCGGGNGACGGTGAAGCCGCCCTCGGTCAGCGCCTCGGCGATGTCGCGCGTGGCGACCGAGCCATAGAGCACGCCCGTCTCGCCGGCCTGGCGCAGGATGACGAAGGTCTCGCCGTTGAGCTTCTCGGCCACCTTCTCGGCCTCGCTGCGCAGCTCGAGGTTGCGGGCCTCGAGCTGGGCGCGCTGCTGCTCGAAGTGCGCCTTGTTGGCGGCAGTAGCGCGCAGCGCCTTGCCGCGCGGCAGGAGGAAATTGCGGGCATAGCCGTCGCGCACGCGCACGACGTCGCCCATCTGGCCCAGCTTCGGCACGCGCTCGAGCAGGATGACTTCCATGGTGGTTCTCCTTCGGTTTCAGCTTCAGGTGCGGTTGTCGGAGGACGCGACGGGCGGGACGCCCGGCGTGATCTGTTGTTCGGGCGGGCCGAAGAAGGNAGCCGCGACGCCGACGACGGCGAGCACCGGCAGCGCCCAGATGAGAAAGATGACGACGACGAGATAGACGAGGCCGAGGATCAACGGCCGCCCGGCCTTGCCCGCCGTCCAGCGGTGGATGGCAGCGAGGCCCTGCAGCGCGAAGGCAGCCGCAAGCGCACCGGTGAGCGCCTGGGCGAGGACGCCGGCAAAGCCGGTGAGCACGAAAGAGCCGGCGAGCGCGACAAGCAGCAGGAAGGGGGCCGGGCGCGGCAGCATCATCTGCGGCAGTGCAGGCCACGGCCGCGGCAGGCGGCCCGAGAGGCTCACGGCCCTGGCCGCGCCCCACAGGTTGATGACGAGCATCGGGACGAAGGAGGCCGCGGCGGCAAGCGGCATCACGGTGACGATGGTGTCCACCAGCGCGGCGGAGGAGAGGCCGGCCGGCAGCTCGCCGTCGGCCGCGGCGCCAAGCTCGGCCTTCAGCACGGAATTGATGGCCCGGCGCATAATCTCTTCGTAGCTGTCGTAGGACCAGCCAAGAGAGACTGCGCCGGCGAAAGTGACGAGCCCGGCCACCGCTGCCACCCACAGGAGGAGGCGGCCGACGGGATACCACTCGATACGCCCATCGTCCGTCGGGCGGCCGAGCAGGGCGAGGTAGGCGAGCCACCAGGCGGGCAGGGCGACGCCGAGCGCGAAGGCGGGCGCCGCAGCCCAGCGCAGCGCGACGCCCACGGCGAGCGCGCCCGCTGCGGTGGCCACGAGGCCGGCCCGGNGGTTCCAGCCGAGGGCAGCGATGATGACGGGAAGCGGCGCGACATAGGACAGCATCACCGCCAGCGGCGATCCGGTGATCACCACGGTGAAGAGGAGGGCCGATACCAGACCGGCGCCTGCGCCTGTGACGAGGGTGCTCATCATCGTCCTGCTGTCCCGCTGCCTTTCGCAGGGTTAGGGGCGGATCCCTTGTCCGTCCCAACAAAACTCTCCACGCTGCGAGACGGGAGAGCGACGGGTTCGTGTTCGTTCGATCATGTCCGGGCGGGCGCGGCGTCCGCCCGGCGCTGGCGCGCGGCACCCGGCGGACCGGATGCCGCGTCGGCCGCCACCTTACTTGATGACGTAGGGCAGCAGGCCCAGGAAGCGCGCGCGCTTGATGGCCTGGGCGAGCTCGCGCTGCTTCTTGGCCGAGACGGCCGTGATGCGCGAGGGCACGATCTTGCCGCGCTCGGAGATGTAGCGCGAGAGCAGGCGCGTGTCCTTGTAGTCGATGACCGGCGCGTTGGGGCCCGAGAACGGGCAGGTCTTGCGGCGGCGGAAGAAGGGGCGGCGGGGNGCGCTCGACATGGCTCAGATCTCCTCCTCGGTCGCCGCCTCGTCTTCGCGGCGGTCACGGCGCGGGCGGTCAGCGCGCGGGCCGCGGTCGAAGCCGTCGCGGTCGCGGCGCTCGTCACGGTCGCGCTTCTGCATCATCGCGGAGGGGCCCTCCTCGTGCGCCTCGACCCGCAGGGNGAGGAAGCGCAGGATGTCCTCGTTGATGCGCATCTGGCGCTCCATCTCCGCCACGGCCGCGTGGGGGGCGTCGATGTTGAGCAGCGCGAAGTGCGCCTTGCGGTTCTTCTTGATGCGGTAGGCGAGCGACTTGATGCCCCAGTACTCGGTCTTGCCGACGGAGCCGCCGTTCGCCTCGATGATGCCCTTGAGCTGCTCGATCAGGGCCTCGACCTGCTGTGCAGAAATATCCTGGCGTGCCAGGAAGACGTGCTCGTAGAGAGCCATTGGGTGGCCTTTCCTTTCAACCGACGTCGCCCCGGCGCTGAGCCCTTCGAGCCCTGTCGCCAAGGCCCGAGCGCGCTGTTCGAAGGCGGAGACACGGGACGCCGGGGCAGAAGCCCCTGCAGGCCTCACCGCGGGATCCCCTCCCGCAGGCAAGACGCCGCCGTCCGTTCAGCCCCCGGCCGGAGCGAACGTGAAGCCGGGCCTTTAAGGGATTTTCGGGGGGAAGGCAAGGGGGTGTGGCTTAAGGAGAGGCGATGAAGGAAGAATCCGGAGACGTCTCCGATGGCAAGGTAGTTGCGGCGCTGCCGACATGGACAAGCCGTTGTCACTTCCGTCGCTCACTTTCCCCTCCCGCACAACGCCATGGCTGGATGGCGCGACTTCGGCTAAATCCGGGGCACGGGGCAGGGGAGTCGGCCGCGTGCCCGGCCGGGGCCTCGCCCGCCTGGAGAAGTGCGTCACATGGCATCCACTGTGAGACTGGGCGTCAACATCGATCACGTCGCCACCATCCGCAACGCGCGCGGCGGGGACCATCCCGACCCCGTGCGCGCGGCCCATGCCGCCGTCGCGGCCGGGGCGGACGGCATCACCGCGCACCTGCGCGAGGACCGTCGCCACATCCGTGACGAGGACATCGCGCGCCTCAAGGCCGAGCTGCCCGTGCCGCTCAACCTCGAGATGGCGGCGGAGGAGGAGATGGTGGCCATTGCCCTCGCCACCCTGCCGCATGCCGCCTGCCTCGTGCCGGAAAAGCGCGAGGAGCGCACGACGGAGGGCGGTCTCGACATCGTGGCCGGCTTCGCTCACCTGCGGCCCATCGTCGCCGAACTCAGCCGCGCGGGCATCCGCGTCTCGCTCTTCATCGAGCCTGACGAGGCGATCATGGAGACGGCGGCGGCGCTGCTCGCCCCGGTGGTCGAGCTGCACACCGGCGCCTATGCCGAGGCGGTGGCCGCCGGGGACGAGGCGCGCATCGCCCACGAGCTGGAGCGCCTGCGCAAGGCTGCCGCGCGCGCTGCCCACTACAACATCGAGGTCCACGCCGGCCACGGCCTCACCACGGCCAACGTCGGTCCGGTGGCGGCGATTCCGCAGGTGGTGGAGCTCAACATCGGCCACTACATCATCGGCGAGGCCGTGTTCCTCGGGCTCGAAGGGGCCGTGCGGGCCATGCGCGCCGCCATCGAGGCCGGCCGCGCCGGCGCATAAGGGGCGTCATGATCATCGGCATCGGCTCCGACCTTTGCGACATCCGCCGCATCGAGCGCTCGCTGGAGCGCTTCGGTGAGCGCTTCACCCACCGCATCTACACGGAGGGCGAGCGGACGAAGTGCGAGCGGCGCGCCGCCCGGGCCGCCTCCTATGCGCGGCGCTTCGCGGCCAAGGAGGCCTGCGCCAAGGCGCTCGGCACGGGCATCCGGCTCGGCGTCTTCTGGCGCGACATGGAGGTGGTCAACCTGCCCGGCGGACGCCCCACCATGCGGCTGACGGGCGGCGCCCTCGCGCGGCTGAAGGAGATCACGCCGCCCGGCCACGAGGCGGTGGTGCACGTCTCGCTGACGGACGATCCGCCGCTGGCGCAGGCCTTCGTCGTCATCGAGGCGCTGGCGCGGCCGCAGTGATCGTGTCACGCTCGCGCCGCATTCACATCTGCTATGGGCCGCGCGGGTTCGCGTTGCGGCGCGGGGGCGTATCGGCTAGACCGCAACGGTTTCCCTGAGCCGGGCGGCAGGGGCGGGNGGACCGCGGCCGCGAGGGCAGGGATGGGCTGCTCCGCCGGGGNGCGGGTGGCGCGAGGTTCCCGGGAAGGCACGATCGATGGACGAGGCGCGCGTGGACGAAACGAAGAAGAAAGCTGACCAGGGCGGCATTCTCGAGACGGTCAAGGTCATCGTCCAGGCGCTGCTCATCGCCCTCGTGGTGCGCACCTTCCTGTTCCAGCCCTTCAACATCCCCTCGGGCTCGCTGATTCCGACGCTGCTGATCGGCGACTATCTCTTTGTCTCGAAATACGCCTACGGCTATTCGCGCTATTCCTTCCCCTTCGGTCCGCCGCTGTTCTCCGGCCGCATCTGGGGCTCCGAGCCCAAGCGCGGCGACATCGTCGTGTTCAAGCTGCCGAAGGACAACTCGACGGACTACATCAAGCGTGTCGTCGGCCTGCCGGGCGACACGATCCAGATGATCGACGGCGTGCTGCACATCAACGGCGAGCCGGTGAAGCGCGAGCGCATCGGCAACTACGTGACGCAGGATTCCTGGGGCCGCGACATCGAGGTGCCCATGTACCGCGAGACGCTGCCCGGCGGCACGAGCCACATCATCATCGAGCGCGATGGGGACCGTGGCTACTGGGACAACACCTATGTCTACAAGGTGCAGCCTGGCCACTATTTCATGATGGGCGACAACCGCGACAACTCCACCGACAGCCGGGACGAGAATGCCGTCGGCCAGGTGCCCTTCGAGAACATCGTCGGCCGGGCGGAGATCATCTTCTTCTCCATCGAGGAGGGCAGCGCCGGCTGGAAGGTGTGGGAATGGCCGTGGACGGTTCGCTGGGACCGCATCTTCACCCCGGTCAAGTAAAGACGGTGCACTGACCTTGGGCCGCAAATCCGCCGATACTGCCGCGCTTGAAGCGCAGCTTTCCTATTCCTTCACCGACAAGGACCTGCTGAAGCGCGCGCTGACCCACGTCAGCNCCTCGCCCACCGACAAGACGCGCTCCTACCAGCGCCTCGAGTTCCTGGGTGACAGGGTGCTCGGCCTGTGCGTGGCCGACATGTTGCTCAAGGCCTTTCCTGCGGCGGAGGAGGGCGAACTGTCCCGCCGCCTTGCGGAGCTCGTGCGCAAGGAGAGCTGTGCCGAGGNGGCGCAGGCCTGGGACGTCGGGCCCTTCCTTCACCTTGGCGACGGCGAGGTTTCCTCCGGCGCGCGGCGCAACCGTGCTATCCTCGCCGATGTGTGCGAGGCCATCGTCGGCGCGGTCTTCCTCGACGGAGGCTACGAGGCTGCGCGCGGGCTGGTCGAGCGGGCGTTCTCTGCCCGTCTGCACGCTCCGCGCCGGCCCCTGCGCGACGCCAAGACGGCGCTGCAGGAGTGGGCGCAGGGGCGCGGCCTGCCGGCGCCCACCTATGAGCTTGTCGAGCGCTCGGGGCCGGACCACGCGCCCGAGTTCGTCATCGGCGTCAACGTCGAGGGCATGGAGCAGGCGCTGGGCCGCGGCACAGCCAAGCGCAATGCCGAGCAAGCCGCTGCCGAGGCCTTCCTGCTGCGCGAAAAGATCTGGACGGTGAACCGGGATGAGTGACGAAAACGCCGCTGAAACGGGTTCCGCGGCGGGCGCGGGGACGCGCTGCGGCTTCGTGGCGCTCATCGGTGCGCCCAACGCCGGCAAGTCGACCCTCGTCAACGCGCTTGTCGGCACCAAGGTGTCGATCGTCTCGCGCAAGGTGCAGACGACACGCNCCCTGGTGCGCGGCATCGCGCTCGAGGGCGGGAGCCAGGTCATCTTCGTCGATACGCCTGGCATCTTCCGGCCGAGGCGCCGGCTCGACCGCGCCATGGTGACGTCCGCCTGGGGCGGGGCGGGGGATGCGGACGTCGTGTGCCTCCTCATCGATGCGCGCAAGGGGCTCGACGAGGAGAGCGCCGCCATCCTCGAGAAGCTCGCCGACATCCGTCAGCCGAAGGTGCTCATCCTCAACAAGGTGGACGTGGTGCGGAAGGAGAAGCTGCTTCAGCTCGCCGCCGACCTCAACGCCCGCCAGCCCTTCGTCGAGACCTTCATGATCTCGGCGCTCACCGGCGACGGCGTCGACGACATGCGCGCCCGGCTTGCCGCGATGATGCCGGAGGGGCCTTGGCTCTATCCGGAGGACCAGGTGTCGGACGCGCCGCTGCGCATGCTCGCGGCCGAGATCACGCGCGAGAAGCTCTTCGAGCGCCTGCACGACGAGCTGCCCTACTCCTCCACGGTCGAGACCGACCAGTGGCAGCAGATGAAGGACGGCTCCGTGCGCATCGAGCAGACGATCTACGTGGAGCGCGAGAGCCAGCGCAAGATCGTGCTCGGCAAGGGCGGCCAGACCATCAAGACCATCGGCTCGCTGGCCCGGGCCGAGATCGCCGAGATCGTCGAGACGAAGGNGCACCTGTTTCTCTTCGTGAAGGTGCGCGAGAATTGGGGCGACGATCCCGCCCGCTACCGCGAGATGGGGCTGGAATTTCCCAAGGGCTGAGCCCGCCTCGGGGTGCGCCATGGAATGGCAGGACGAAGGCATCGTGCTCGGCGCAAGGCGCCACGGCGAGGCCAATGTCATCCTCGAGCTGATGACGGCGGCGCACGGCCGCCACCTGGGCCTCGTGCGTGGCGGCCGGTCGCCCCGCCTGCAGCCCGTCCTGCAGCCAGGCAACGGGGTCTGCGTCGTCTGGCGCGCCCGAATCGAGGAGCATCTCGGCCACTATGCGGTGGAGGCGACCGCCATGCGCGCCGCCCGCTTCATCGATTCCCCGCTCGCCCTGCACGGCCTCGGCACGCTGACGGCCTTGCTGAGGCTGATGCCGGAGCGCGATCCGCACCCCGGCCTATACGAGGCGCTGAGCGTCCTCATGGAGCATCTCGATGACCCGGCCGTCGCCCCGGCACTCATCGTGCGCTTCGAGCTTGCCGTGCTGGCGGAGCTGGGCTTCGGTCTCGATCTCTCCTGCTGCGCGGCCACCGGCGGCACGCAGGAGCTCGTCTACGTCTCGCCGAAGTCAGGCCGCGCCGTCTCGCGCGCCGCCGGCGAGCCCTACCGCGACCGGCTGCTGCCGCTGCCCTCCTTCCTGCGCCAGGGCGGGCTTGTCGACACGATCGGCGCGGACGACGTGCTCGCCGGGTTTCGGCTCACCGGGCTCTTCCTCTCCCGCCACGTCTACGAGCCGCGCGGCCTTGCCGAGCCGGACGCCCGCCGGCGCCTCGTCGAGCTTGTCGCGCGCGGCGGGGCGCCGGGGCAGGGCGGCAGCGTGAGGAGCGACGCACGGCGCGAGGCCTGAAGCCGCGACGCGCCTGCATCGCACTTGCGATGCGCGGCCATGTTCGCTACCCGTTCCCCGAGAGAGGAATTGGTAATGGGCAAGCCTGTCGATCCGCCGTCCGGTGGCAGCATCGAGACCATCAATCTCAAGGACGCGCTCGAGGAGCGCTACCTCGCCTATGCGCTGTCCACCATCATGCACCGGGCATTGCCCGATGCGCGCGATGGCCTGAAGCCGGTCCACCGGCGCATCCTGTACGGCATGCGCCTCCTGCGGCTCGATCCGGGCGCCGCTTTCAAGAAGTCCGCCCGCGTCGTCGGCGACGTGATGGGTCAGTTCCNCCCGCACGGCGACCAGGCCATCTACGACGCGCTGGTGCGGCTCGCGCAGGACTTCGCCCAGCGCTACCCGCTCATCGAGGGGCAGGGCAACTTCGGCAACATCGACGGCGATAACGCCGCCGCCATGCGCTACACCGAGGCGCGCATGACGGAGGTGGCGCGCCTGCTGCTGCAGGGTATCGACGAGGATGCCGTCGATTTCCGCGAAACCTACGACGAGGCCAACCGGGAGCCCGTCGTGCTGCCGGCGGCCTTCCCGAACCTGCTCGCCAACGGCAGCCAGGGCATCGCCGTGGGCATGGCGACGTCGATTCCGCCGCACAACGTCGCCGAGCTGTGCGACGCTGCGCTCTACCTCATCGGCCATCCGCGCGCATCCTCCGAGCAGCTGCTCACTTTCGTTCAGGGGCCGGACCTGCCGACCGGCGGCATCATCGTCGACAGTCGGGAATCGATCCTGGAGGCCTACAGCACCGGCCGCGGCTCCTTCCGCGTGCGGGCACGCTGGGAGAAGGAGGACACGGGCCGCGGCGGCTGGGTTGCCGTCGTCACGGAGATCCCCTACGGCGTCGCCAAGGCGCGCCTCATCGAGAAGATCGCGGAGCTGCTGCAGGAGCGGAAGCTGCCGCTGCTGGCCGATGTGCGCGACGAATCGGCCGAGGACATCCGCATCGTGCTGGAGCCGCGCTCGCGCACGGTCGATCCCGTCCTGCTGATGGAATCGCTCTTCCGGCTCACGGACCTCGAGAGCCGACTGCCGCTCAACATGAACGTGCTGACGGCTGGGCAGGTGCCGCGGGTGCTCAGCCTGGCGGAGGCACTGCGCGAGTGGCTCGACCATCGCCGGGAGGTGCTGCTGCGCCGCTCCCGTCACCGCCTTGGAGAGATCGAGCGCCGCCTCGAGGTCCTGGGNGGCCTGCTGATCGTCTATCTCGATCTTGACAGGGTGATCCGCATCATCCGCGAGGAAGACGAGCCCAAGCCCGAGCTGATGAAGGTCTTCTCGCTCACGGAGGTGCAGGCCGACGCCATCCTCAACACGCGGCTGCGCTCCCTGCGCAAGCTGGAGGAGATGGAGCTGCGCAAGGAGTTCGACGAGCTGACCGCCGAAAAGGGCAGCATCGAGGACCTTCTGGCCTCCGAAGACAAGCAGTGGAAGACGGTTGCCTGGGAGATCCGCGAGGTCAAGAAGACCTTCGGGCCGGAGACGCCGCTGGGCCGCCGCCGCACCACCTTCGCAGAGGCGCCCGAGGCGGCTTCCATCGACCTGACGGAGGCCATGGTCGAGCGCGAGCCCATTACCGTCGTGCTGTCGGAGAAGGGCTGGATCCGTGCGCTCAAGGGCCACGTGGCCGATTTCTCGACCCTCCAGTTCAAGGGCGACGACGCCCTCAAGGTGGCCTTCCACACCGAGACGACGGCCAAGATTCTCGTGCTCGCCACCGACGGCAAGGTGTTCACACTCGATGCATCCAAGCTGCCCGGCGGGCGCGGTTTCGGCGATCCGGTGCGCCTGATGGCCGATCTCGAGGAGGGCGCGGACATCGTCNCCGCCTTCCCCTACCGGCCGGGGACGAAACTTCTGCTGGCCTCCACGGAGGGGCGCGGTTTCGTCGCTTCGGCCGATGCCGTCGTTGCCAACACCCGCAAGGGCAAGCAGGTGCTCAACGTCTCGGCGCCCTACAGGGCGGCAGCCTGCGTGCCGGCGGAGGGTGACCATGTCGCCATCATCGGCGAGAACCGCAAGCTCCTCATCTTCCCGCTGGCGCAGGTGGCCGAGATGGCGCGCGGCCGTGGCGTGCGCCTGCAGAAGTACAAGGACGGCGGCATGTCGGACGTGAAGGTCTTCACCTTCGCCGAGGGCCTGACCTGGAAGGACACATCCGGCCGCACGTGGACGGTGGCGGGCGACGACCTGAAGGTCTGGCTCGGCAACCGTGGCGATGCCGGCCGTCTGCCGCCGAAGGGCTTTCCGCGCAACAACACGTTCGGCGGCTGAGGGGGATCGGGCCGGCGACGGATGATCCGAGGCGCAGATGCGCAGGGCCCGTCCCATCAACCTGCCGGCTCCCTATCTGAGGCACGTCGAGCTGCGGCCGGAGAAGGTGGCGGACTAGGCGGCCTATCCGTTCTGTCTGCCGATTTTCCGCGAACGGGCCTTCGAGATCGCCTTCACGCACCCCGGTCATCGTCATCGTGGGTGAGAACGGCGTGGGCAAGTCGACCCCTGCTGGAGGGTATCGCCATCAGGGCCGGCTTCGGCCATTTTGGCGGGGCGACGGACCACAAGCTCGGCAGCCACGACGACGAGGCGACGCTGGCCGACGCGCTGAAGCTCTGCTGGCTGCCGCGGATTACGCGCGGCTATTTCTTCCGTGCCGAGACCTTCTTCTGTCTCACGCGCTATCTCGTTGAGGCAGCAAAGGAATGGTTCAGCGGACCGCCGCCGGACTGGCTCGAGATGTCGCACGGGGAGGGCTTTCTCGCCTTCTTCCGGGAGCGCTGCGTGAACCAGGGCGTCTATTTCTTCGACGAGCCGGAATCGGCTCTCTCGCCCTCGCGGCAGATCGAGTTCATGAAGATCCTGCGCGCCATGGAGCGCTCCGGCCGCTGCCAGGTGGTCATCACCACCCATTCGCCACTCCTCATGGCCTGTCCCGGCGCGGACCTGCGGATGCTCAACCGGGCAGGCTTCTTTCCCGTGCGCGTCGAGGATACGGACCATTTCCGGGTGCTGCGCGAGTTCTTTCTCGACCCCGAGCTGTTCGTCGACTCGATGCTCGACGATTGATGAACGGCGAAGCCGGCCGCCTCTCAATCCTCCGCCCACATGCGTGTCAGGTTCGCGGCGCATTTCGCGAGCAGATCGTATTCGGGCGTCTTGCCGTGCTGCTCGAAGAGCCGCGTGCGCGCGGTGTCGAGGTCGAAGAGCAGCTCGCGACGCGCCGCATCCCGTACGTAGCTGCGCGCCCAGCCGACGGCGGCCAGGCGCTCGCCGCTCCGTACAGGCTCGACCCGATGCAGCGTCGTCGAGGGATAGGCGACGAGATGGCCCGCGGGCAGCTTGATCGCTTCCTCGCCTGCCGGGCTCTCGATCACCAGTTCACCACCCTCGTAGCTCTGCGGATCGGCGAGGAAGAGCGTGAACGACACGTCCGTGCGCAGCCCGTGCATGATCGGGTTGTCGACATGTGTGCCGTAGGTCTGGCCGACGCTGTAGCGGCTGAAGAGGATCGGCGTCAGCGCCTTGGGCCGGACCGCCGCCGCGAAGACGGGATTGGCGAGGATGCGCGCCGAGACGTTTTCGCGCAGGCGCCGCACGGCAGCGCCCTCGCGGGCCTGCTGGTTGTCCTTGACAAGCCGGGCGCTGCGGCCTGCCGTCGCACGCCCGTCCCCGAAACGCAGGCTGGCCAGCGTTTCACGAATGTCCGCAAGCTCTTCCGCCGTCAGTATATCAGCGATGAGGACGAGCATTGTTTTTCTCTCCGTTGACCGGAGCCTCCATAGCAAATAGCTAAATACATGAAAATGAATAGAAATTTTAACTGAAACAGTTCCAATCTCTGACCTGGAGAACCGCCATGATCAAGTCCAGGAAAGTCTGGGTCGGCCTGGGTGCGGCCGTGCTTGTCGGCACGGGCATCGGCACGGAGGCGACGGCCCAGCCGCTGACGCGCGGCATCGAGCAGGCGGCGCCGGGGGACGCCTCGGCTCGGCAGGATCTCGTCCTGCGCGTGGCGGGGAGCCATGCCGGGCACGCAGCGGCCGGGGAGGGCGAAGGCGAGGGCGGCGGCGCGGAGCTTGCGCCGGACCTGCGCCTGACGCGCGATCTCGCCCTCATCAGTGGCCATCTCGCCGTCGGCAACGAGCTGGTCGAGGCCGGACGCTGGAGCGAGGCGACGGTTCACTTCCTGCACCCGGCCGAGGAGCTCTACGGCGACATCGCAGGCGACCTCAAGAGCTTCGGCATCCCGCCGTTCTCGGCTGCGCTCAAGGCGCTGGCGCAGACGGTGAAGGCGAAGAAGAAGGACGCCTACGAGGGCGCGCTGAAGACGGTGCGCGAGCGGCTCGCAGCAGCCGATGCGGCGGTGAAGGCGAAGACGGCCGACTGGCCGGGCCTGACGCTCGAGGCGGTGCTCGAGGTGCTCAACACCGCCGGCGAGGAATACGAGGCGGCCATCGAGAACGGCAAGTTCAAGCTCGTCGTCGAGTACCAGGATTCGCGCGGCTTCGTGCTCCAGGCCGAGAAGATGCTGGCGGCGGTCGCGCCCGATCTCGAGAAAAAGAATGCCGAGGCGTATGCCGCCCTGCAGCATGAGATCGCGGAACTGAAGAAGGCCTGGCCGAGCGTCACCGCGCCGAAGAAGCCGGTGCTCGACGTCTCGCAGGTGCTCGGGCATATCGCCAGGGCCGAGATCGAGATCGGCAAGCTGATGTGAGCGATGGTTCGCAGGCGTAGCCGGTTGCGAGCGGTCTCGGGCCGGACGGCGCGGCCGCCGTGGCTCGCGGCGGCCTGCGCCGCCGCCATCGTGCTCGGCGCCGGCCTGTCGTCGGCGGAGGCGCCGTCGTCCGTCCCGGCAGATATCCTTGCCGCCTTCGCCCGTCCTGCGCAGCGTCCTTCGGCGACCAAGGATGACGCGCGGCAGGTAGCGCTCGGCCGCGCGCTCTTCTTCGACACCAGGCTCTCGGGCGACGGCAGCCTCTCCTGCGCCTCCTGCCACGATCCGCAGCTCGGCTTCGCTGACGGCGTGCCGCTCGGCAGCGGCATCGCAGGCACCCGCCTGCCTCGCCACACGCCGGCCCTGTGGAATCTCGCCTGGGGGCGTACCTTCTTCTGGGACGGTCGCGCGACGAGCCTGGAGAGCCAGTCGACCGGCCCCATCGAAAATCCTGCGGAGATGGGGGCGAAGATCGAGGATGTCGTGGCCCGCCTTGAGGCTGACGCCGAGATGCGCGCCGCCTTCGCCGCAGCCTTTCCCGAGCGGCCGGTGGTCGATGCGGTCAACCTGACCCGTGCGCTCGCCGCCTTCGAGCGTACGCTCGTCTCGCCCGAGACCCGCTTCGACCGGTTCGTGGCCGGCGAGCGCGACGCCCTGACGACGGACGAGCTCGCCGGCTTCCGCCTCTTCATCGGCAAGGCCGGCTGCGTCAACTGCCACAGCGGCTGGCGCTTCACCGACGAGGCCTTCCACGACATCGGCCTGCCCGGCGACGATCGCGGCCGGGGGGCTACGCTCGGCCTGCCGGCGGCCGACCATGCCTTCAAGACGCCGAGCCTGCGCGAACTGGCCTGGACAGCGCCCTACATGCACGACGGCTCGTTGGCCACGCTGGAGGAGGTCGTCGCCCATTACGAGCAGGGCATCGTCGAGCGGCCGACGCTGTCGGCGGACCTGCCGCGGCCGCTCACCCTCACCGAGGAGGAGCGGCGCCAGCTCGTCGCCTTCCTCGGCACGCTGTCGAGCGAGGATCCTCCGCGGCCGGCTTCGCTGCCGCCGCATGTCGAGCAGGGGCCGGGCGGCGCGGGGGCCGTGTCGGTGTCCACCGTCCGCCAGGCGGGCAAGCGCTTCGCGCCCGACCACGTGCGCATCCGCGCGGGCGAAGGGCTCACCGTCATCAACGATGACACGCGCACCCACAACGTGCGCGTCGACGACCCGCGCCTCACCTTCAGCTCCGGTGCGCAGGAGCCGGGCGACCGGGTGATCCTGTCCTTCGACGAGCCGGGGCTGTTTCTCGTCACCTGCGGCATCCACCCGGAGATGCGCCTCACCGTCGAGGTCGCGCCGCAGAACGGGAAATGAAAAGGGCGGGCCGAGGCCCGCCCTGTCCGATGATTCGTGTCGCGATCAGCGGTGCCGGTCGAGCGCCACGACGCTTGCATAGGCAAGGGCCGACTTCAGCACCGTGCCGAAAATGAAGGGCACGAGGCCGGCGACGATTGCCTTCTCGAAGCCGACGAGCTGGGCGAGCCAGGCCACGCCCGGAACAAAGACGATGAGATGGCCGACGGTGAGCGAGACGGCCAGCTTGCCGTAATGGCGGTTCCAGCCCCGGTCGGCGAGCCAGCCGACGAAGGCCGCAGCGAGCAGGAAGCCCACGAGGTAGCCGCCCGTCGGGCCCATGAAATAGAGGAGCCCGGCATTGCCGCCGGCGAAAAGAGGCAGGCCGGCGATGCCCTGCGCGAGATAGGCCACCAGCGTCTCGCTCGCCAGGCGCGCGCCACACAGCGCGCCGACCAGCAGCACCGCATAGGTCTGCATCGTCATGGGCACCGGATACATCGGCACCTCGATCCAGGCCGAGGCAGCAACCAGCCAGCTGCCGATGAGCACGACGCCGGCCCGTCGCAGGGCGGAGGAACCGACAAGGCGCGCCAGAGGCGCGGCATGAGAGGTGGAGGTGGTGTACGACATCAGGGCACTCCCAATCGATGCCGCGACACTTCCTTGGCCGTGCGCCGCCGTCAAGCCCGTCGAAGGCCAAAAAGCGGGCGCAACGGCCCACAACCGGCCTGCGCCTCGGCGCGCGGCCCCGTGCCAGTGGTGCAACCTCAGTCGAAGCGCNCCCAGCCCTGCGGATAGAGCCGCTCCTGCGGCAGGAAGCGCGCCTTGTAGGCCATCTTGCGCGAGCCCTCGACCCAGTAGCCCAGATAGACGTAGGGCAGCCCGAGGCGCTTGGCCTTGGCGATGTGGTCGAGGATCATGAAGCTGCCGAGGCTGCGCTCGCCATCGTCCGGGTCGTAGAAGGAATAGACCATGGACAGGCCGTCCCCGAGCACGTCGGTGAGCGCCACGCCCATCAGTTCGCCCGTGCCGCGGCCGTGGATGCCCGTGTCGGGGCCACGCCGGCGGNATTCGATGAGGCGCGTCGGCACGTGGCTGTCCTCCACCATCATGGCGTAGTCCAGCATCGTCATATCCACCATGCCGCCGTCAGAATGACGCGCCTCGAGATAGCGGCGGAAGAGCGAGTACTGCTCAGAGGTGGGGATTGGTTCGCCCATACTGCCGACGAGATCGGCATTGGCGCGGATCACGCGCCGCATGCTGCGCCGCGGCCGGAAACCGTCGACGACGATGCGCACCGACACGCAGGCCTTGCACCGTTCGCAGGCCGGGCGGTAGGCGATGGTCTGCGAGCGGCGGAAGCCCCCCTGGGTCAGAATGTCATTGATCTCGGCAGCCCGCCGGCCAATGAGATGGGTGAAGACCTTTCGCTCTTCCTGCCCCGGCAGATAGGGGCAGGGGGAAGGTGCCGTCAGGTAGAACTGCGGCGCGTCGCGCGGCTGCGTCGTCACCTCGTTCCTCCCTTCGACCGTTCGCCGCCCGCAAGGGCATCTGTAAACGATACCACTGCCCCCGCGGCGCTCAAGCGCCGTTAGCGCGCGTTGACGATGGTGACGCCCGTCAGCACGTCATGCAGCAGCCGCCGGTCGTCACGCAGGAGCCCAACGAGGATGTCGACCATCAGCACCAGGCCGGTGCTGGCGGCGACGTAGAAGAGGAGGGCGTGGACCGCGGCCGTGACGTAGTCCACCGGCGTGCCGCCGGGGCCGACAGCCCTGAGTCCCAGCATTCGCATGCCGATGGTCGACTGCCGGCTGCCGCCGACCGTCACCATGCTGTAGAGCACGCCCGTGCCGGCCCCCACGACGGGAAACAGGAACCAGGCGAGGCCGAACGTGAGGGCACCGAGCACTGTCACGATGACGAACAGCATCACCATGAGCACGGCGATGACGCAGATGTCGATGAGATAGGCGAAGAGACGCGGGGTGAGGACGCCTGCGGTGGCCTCGGGCGGCAGCGTCGGCATGGTCTGGCTCATGGCATCCTGTCCTGTTTCAAAAAGAGGGCGCGAAACATTACGGCGTCTCGATCAGCCCCCGGGCATCGACGCGGCGCGGGGCGAGGCCCTCCGCCTCTAGCGTGGCGAGGATGGCGCGAGTGTGCTCGGCATCACGCGTCTCGACCGTGAGGTCGATGGTGACCCCCTTGGCCGGGACATCGAGATAGAGCCGCCCGTGCGACACCTCCAGAATGTTGGCGCCGAGCTCTCCGAGCCGGCTGGCGACGCGACCGAGCAGCCCCGGCCTGTCACTCGTCGTGATGCGGAAGGAGACGATCCGTTCCGCCCGCTCCAGCTCGCGAACCATCACCGAGGCGAGCAGCCGCGCGTCGATGTTGCCGCCGCAAAGCACGAGGCCCACCTTCCGGCCGCGGAAGCGTTCGGGCCTGGCGAACATGGCCGCGAGGCCGGCCGCGCCCGCGCCCTCGGCCATTGTACGTTGCTGGGTGGCATAGGCGTTGACCGCCCGCTCAATGGCCGCCTCTTCCACAAGGATGATCTCGCTCGCGAGTGCCCGCACGATGGGCAGCGTCATGGTGCCCACTGTCTTGACCGCGATGCCCTCGGCCAGGGTCGGGCCGCCGATCGGCAGGTCACTGCCGGAGATGGCATTATGGAAGGAGGGATAGAGCATCGCCTCCACACCGACGACGTCAAGGCCGGGCTTCAGGGCCTTGGCCGCCACGGCCATGCCGGAGAACAGGCCGCCGCCGCCGATGGGCACCACCAGCGTGTCGAGGTCCGGCACGTCGGCCAGCATCTCGAGGGCGATGGTGCCCTGGCCCGCCATCACGGCCGGGTCGTCGTAGGGATGCACGAAGACGAGCCCTTCCTCGCTGGCGAGGGCGCGGGCACGCTCGGCCGATTCGTACAGCGTCTCGCCGAAGAGCACGACGCGGGCCCCATGCGCGCGCGTATTCTCCACCTTCACGAGCGGCGTCGCCTCAGGCATCACGATGGTGGCGGGGATGCCGAGCCGGCGCGCGTGATAGGCCACGGCCTGGGCGTGATTGCCGGCCGACATGGCGATGACGCCGCGGCGGCGCTCGTCCTCGGTGAGGCGCGTCAGCTTCACCAGCGCGCCCCGCTCCTTGAAGGAGCCGGTGGCCTGCATGTTCTCGTGCTTGACGAAGACCTCGGCGCCGGTGAGCGCGGAAAGGCGTGGCGCGGGGATCATGGGCGTGCGCAGCACCTTGCCGGCGACGACGGCAGCCGCCGCTTCCACATCCGCGAGAGTGACGGCGAGCCGCTCGCCCGTCATGTCCGATACATCCTTCCGCATTGCTCGACAGCCGCTCCTTTCAGATGACGCCCGCCACGCGGCCCATGGCAGGCGCTGCACGGTCGCTCATATCTCGCGCGGCACGAGGTGGCGTTCGCCGAACAGCCCGCCCGGCCGCAGCACGAGGAATAGCACGAGCAGGCTGTAGACCGCGATGTCGCGCAGCTCGATCGGCAGCGCAGCCGACCAGGCAGCCTCCACGCTTGCAATGATGAGCCCGCCGGCCAAGGCTCCGGCCACCGAGCCGATGCCGCCGACGACCGCCGCGACAAGGGCCTTGAGGCCGAGCGCCAGCCCGCCGGAAAAGCCGACGCCGCCATATTGCGCGACCATGAGGAAGCCGGCGAGGGCGGCAAGGCCCGTCGCCAGGGCGAAAGTGATGGCAAACAGCGCACGCCCGTCGATGCCGAAGAGCGCGGCGGCCACGGGATCGTCGGCATAGGCCCGCCACGCGCGGCCGAAGCGGGTGCGCGCGAGGAGGAGGACGAGGAGCCCCGCTGCCGTCGCGCCGGTTGCCGCGACGAGGAGCGACATGGGCGTGACGGTGACGAGGAAGTCGCCGCTGCCGGCGACAGCGAGCGTCGTGTTCCACACCGGCGGCACCCAGCGCCCCGTCTCGCCCTGGGCAAGGCGCAGGTATTCGGCAAGGGCGATGGCGAGCCCCACCGTCACGATGACGATCTGCTGTCCCCGGAGGCGCAGCAGCGGCACGACGGCGAGGCGGCCCGCCGCGAGGCCGTGCAGCGCGCCGGCCGTGACCGCCACGACGAGGCCGGACAGGAGGCCAGGCAGCGGCGTCTCGGCGCCGCCGGCGACGGAAAGCGCGATGGTCAGCGTCGCGGCCATGCCCCCGAGAATGGCGAACTCGCCAAAGCCGAGCATGATGCGCCCCACGAGGCCGAAGATGAGCGCATAGGAGGCGGCGAGAAGGCCGTAGATTGCGGCCATCGGCAGGGCCGCCAGCGCCTGCTGCAGGGCGTAGGCGAGCGTCGGAGACAGCTGCAAGGCGCGGGCCGATGCGGCCTTGAGGCCCGGGTCGGCGGCGGCCGCCTCAGGAGTCTCGAGATAGAATCGCTGCAGGAAGTATACCGAAGCGTCGCTGAGCGGGCCGCGCTCGGTCACGACGCCGACGAGCCGCGCCTTGCCGGCGGCAAAGCCGGTGCCGGCGAAACGGCAGGCGATGGCCCGCCTGCGCGTGCCGCGCTCTGTGGTGGCCTCGTAATAGATGAGCACCTCGTTGCGCCCGGGGCCGGGGCGTGGCTCCGCAACGCGAAAGCTGGCGCCATCGGGATTGAGCGCCGGAATTGCCTGCCGGCAGATGCGCGCCTGTTCCGCATCGACACCCCGCCCGCAGCTCACGAGGGCGACACAGGCGGCTAGAAGCAGGAGGGCACGGCACAGCATCGGCGCACTGTAACGGGTGCCACGTGCCGGAAAAGGGGGCTCAGAGCGCGCGGGCGAGCTTCTCCGCGATGCGGGGCGCGTAATAGGTCAGGATGCCGTCGGCGCCGGCGCGCTTGAAGGCGATGAGGCTCTCGACCATGGCACGCTCGCCGTCGAGCCAGCCGTTGGCGGCCGCCGCCTCGATCATCGCGTACTCGCCCGAGACCTGATAGGCGAAGGTCGGCATGCCGAAGGTGTCCTTGGCCCGGCGCACGATGTCCAGATAGGGCAGGCCAGGCTTGACCATGATCATGTCGGCACCTTCCTCGATATCCATGGCGATCTCGCGCATGGCCTCGTCGGAATTGGCCGGGTCCATCTGGTAGGTGCGCTTGTCGCCGACGAGCGTGGCGTTGGTGCCGATGGCGTCGCGGAACGGCCCGTAGAATGCCGAGGCGTACTTGGCCGCATAGGCCATGATCTGCACGTCCTGGAATCCGGCCCCGTCCAGCGCCGTGCGGATCGCGGCGACGCGGCCGTCCATCATGTCGCTCGGCGCGATGATGTCGCAGCCGGCCTCGGCCTGCACCAGCGCCTGCCGCACCAGCAACGCGACCGATTCGTCGTTGAGGATGGTCTCGCCGGCAAGCACGCCGTCGTGCCCGTGGCTGGTGTAGGGGTCGAGCGCGACGTCGGCGATGATGCCGACCTCCGGCACGGCCTGCTTGATGGCGCGGATGGTGCGGCACACGAGGTTGTCGGGATTGTAAGCCTCGGTGCCCCGCTCGTCGCGCAGGGCCGGGTCGGTATAGGGGAAGAGGGCGATGGCCGGGATGCCGAGCGTGGCGGCCCGCTCCGCCTCGCGCACGGCCATGTCGACCGACAGTCGCTCGACGCCCGGCATGGAGGCGACCGGTACGCGCTGCCCTTCCCCCGCTATGACGAAGAGCGGCCAGATGAGGTCGTTCGTCGTCAACACGTTCTCCTGCACCAGCCGCCGTGTCCACGCCGCCTTGCGATTGCGGCGCAGGCGCCTCACCGGCACCGGCTGGGCCGGCGGTGCAGACGCCCCACTGTCCGCACACTTGCGCTCGTCGCGGGGGCTGGCGGTATTGGATGTCATCGTATCGCTCTCGAAATCTTGCGCCGCGGAGCGGGCGCCTCGCACGGGCCGGCGAGGGAATGCCGTCGCCTGGCGCGCCTTGCCCTACATGATCGCGCGCCGGGCCGAAAGACGTGCCGATGCCGCATGGGCCCGCGGCAGCGCCCGCCGTGCATTTTTCCCGGGCGCGCCCGGCAGCCCTGCGCGTTGACGCTCGGCGCCGGCACCGGCACCTTGCCACAGGTGAAGGCTGCCCGGGACGGCGGCCCGCGACAAGACGCTTGTGGGAGGAAATGACGTGCAGTCCGATCAGGCGGCGGAAGCGGAAATCCTGTGCGAGCGGCGCGGCGCCGCCGGTGTCGTCACGCTCAACCGTCCCAGGGCGCTCAACGCGCTGACCCTCGGCATGGTGCGCGCGATGCGCGCCGCGCTTGATGCGTGGGAGAAGGACCCGGCCGTGACGCGCGTCGTCGTGACCGGGGCGGGCGGCAAGGCGTTCTGCGCCGGCGGTGACATCCGCCGGCTGCACGACCTCGGCCGGGCGGGCCGCATCGAGGAGGCGCGCACCTTCTGGGCTGAGGAGTACAGGCTCAACGCCCGCATCAAGAGCTACACCAAGCCCTATGTCGCGCTCATCGACGGCATCGTCATGGGCGGGGGCGTCGGCCTGTCGCTGCACGGCAGCCACCGCGTGGCGAGCGAGAAGCTGGTGTTTGCCATGCCGGAGGTCGGTATCGGTTTCTTTCCCGATGTCGGGGCGACGTATGCCCTGCCGCGGCTGCCGGGCGCCACTGGCACCTATCTGGCCGTAACGGGAGAGCGCATCGGCCTCGCCGACGCCTGCGCCCTCGGCATCGTCACTCACCCCGTCGCTTCCGCGGCGATGGACGAGGTGCTGGAGGAGCTGTGCGCGGGCGAGGACATCGAGCAGGTGCTCACCGCCCGTGCCGTCGCCCCCGGAGCGCTGCGGCTTGCCGCCGAGCGGGATATGATCGACCGCTGCTTCGCCGGCGGGGACATTCCCGACATTCTGAATCGGTTGCTGAAGGAGGCCGGCCAGGGCTCTGAAAACGCAGGCAGGCTCGCCGCGCTCATGCGCACCAAGTCGCCGACCAGCATGGCGATCGCCTGCGAGCAGATGCGCCGCGGCCCGAGCCTTTCCTTCCCCGAGGCGATGCAGCTCGAATACCGCATCGTGTCACGCATCGCGCAGGGGTACGACTTCTACGAGGGTGTGCGCGCCGTCATCGTCGACAAGGACCAGGCGCCCAAATGGCGTCCCGCGCAGGTCGAGGAGGTGACAAGCGAGGCGATCGCGGCTTATTTCGCTCCGTTGCCCGAAGGCGACCTCACCATCGACTGATGGTCCGGCCGCTCCGGGCTGAAAGGGGTGACGGCATGTTCCAGCGCAGCGGAGATGACGAGGCCGAAGGCGGACAGCCGGACCGGACGCCAGACACCACACGCGGGCTGCTCGATGCCATTGCCCTGCACGAGCGGGCAGCCGCGCTGCGCTGGGATCAGATGCTCATCTGGTTCATGCGCGTCATGGCCTGTGCCTGGCTGGTGAAGGGCCTCGGNGCCTGGGCCGTGCTGCTTGGATTCGGCCCCGGGGAAGGCATCGCCTTCGAGGCGCGCTCGCTGTCCTTCCAGGCCACCGTCATCTATTTCGCCGTCATCGACCTTGTTGCGGCCGTCGGCCTGTGGCTGACGAGCACGTGGGGCGGCGTCATGTGGCTCCTGGCTGTGACCAGCCACGTCATCCTCGCCCTGTTCTTCCCGCGCATCGTGACGAGCAATGTTATAACGCTCGCCGCATTCGTGGCGCTCATCCTGCTCTATCTCGCGATCTCGTGGAAAGCTGCGCGCCAGGAAGACTGAGCGCCCCGGGATCCTTGCGCGATCCCTGCGGGTTAGTGCAGAGAAATGCGGCAAGGGGTCATCTTTTCCCTTGCACCGTACGCCGCTGTCGGTTGCAATATGAGCATCCTGCAGCGAATGCGGGAAGGGGGTATGTTGGCATGTCCGCTCAGCGGCAGAGATGCGCATCGATTGTCGAGGGCTTGTTCGCGGCGTTTCGCAAAGATTTGATTCATCTTGTTGTTTAAATTTGTCTTCATCAGCGCACGCTATCGTACTCCTCATAATTTGCCGGCAGACTGCGGACCGGCGTGCGTATAGGCGGTGGGGCGTATGATGGGGACTGTGATGAAAACGGTTGAGCCGACGCCGGTTCATTCCATAGACGCTGAAATCGGCCCGCTCTACTTGGAAGCTCTGACGCTGGTGGAGCGTCTGCATCGCCGCTTGCTCGACGTCATCAAGGACGAGTTCGAGCGCCGCGGGCGCACGGACGTGAACGCGGTTCAGGCGCTTCTGCTCTACAACATCGGGGACAAGGAGCTGACGGCGAGTGAGCTGCGCACCCGCGGCTATTATCTCGGCTCCAATGTCTCCTACAACGTCAAGAAGCTCGTCGAGATGGGCTACCTGCACCATGCCCGCTCGCGGGTGGACCGCCGTTCGGTGCGTATCAGCCTCACAGAACGCGGGCGCGAGGTTCACGACATTGTGTCCGCACTCTACGAGAAGCACACGCGGACGCTCGAGACCATCGGCGGCGTGACGGCGGAGGATTTCCGCAACCTCAACCAGGCGCTCGTGCGGCTCGAGCGTTACTGGACGGACCAGATCCGCTACCGTCTCTGACGCTCCCAACGCTTGACTTTCCAGCATCTGGCGGCCGCCGGGTCGCCGGATGTTGCATGCGCCCTGGTTTTTGCGCGTGGCGGCAGCGAGTCGTTTCCGCGCTTGCCACAAATTGGCCCGACTGCTCCACGACAGCTCACCCTTGATTAACCGTAGACGGTTTAATTAGGGTCGTTCGCCCGCAGGGGCGGCGACGATCTGGCGGCGTTTTACGCACGCCGCCCGCAGTCAGAGCGAATTCGATATCGGGATCCCGCCAGTGCGCATTTCGGTTTCCAGACTCAATGCCTCCGCCTTCGCCGGAGCCGTCGCCGTGGCGTGTGCCGCTGTGTCGGCGCCGGCCGGTGCCCAGCAGCCGATGGTGATTGCCTCGCAGGCAGAGTGGAGCCAGGGCTACGACGCGGCGCCCCGCATCAGGGTTCAGCGCTCGTTCATGCCGACCGTGTCGCAGGAGGCGATCATCGGTACGGAACAGGCCATCGCGCGCTATCGCGAGATCGCGGCGCGCGGCGGCTGGCGCCAGGTCGCGACAAACCAGCGCCTTCGCCTGGGCTCGAAGGGGCCGGGCGTCGTGGCGCTGCGCGAGCGACTCATCATGTCCGGCGATCTTGAGCCGTCCGCCGGCAGCTCGCCGGTCTTCGACACCTATGTCGAGGCAGCGGTGAAGCGCTTCCAGGCGCGGCACGGCCTCAACGCCACGGGCGTCGTCAACGGGCCGACCATTTCGGCGCTCAACGTGCCGGTCGAGACCCGCCTGCGCCAGCTCGAGATCAACCTTGTGCGCCTGCGCGCCCTGTCCGGCGACCTCGGCGAGCGCTACGTGATCGTCAACATTCCCGCCGCGCTCGTGGAGACGGTGGAGCACGGGCAGGTCGTCAGCCGTCACGCGGCCGGCGTCGGCAAGATCGACCGCCAGTCGCCGATCATGAACGCCAAGATCACCGAGATCAACTTCAACCCGTTCTGGACGGTGCCGGCCTCCATCATCCGCAAGGATCTCATCCCGAAGATGCGGGAAGATCCGAACTACCTGACCGACAACAAGATTCGCGTCTACAACAGCCAGGGTCAGGAAGTGCGGCCGGAGAGCATCAACTGGTACTCTGACGAGGCCACGCGCTACATGTTCCGGCAGGACCCGGGCGCGGACATCAACTCGATGGGCTTCGTGCGCATCAACATTCCGAATCCGCACGGCGTCTACATGCACGACACGCCCGCCAAGGGCATCTTTGGCGACGACTTCCGCTTCGTCTCCTCGGGCTGCGTACGCGTGCAGAACGTGCGTGACTACGTCACCTGGCTGCTGAAGGAGACCCCCGGCTGGGACCGCGCGGCCGTCGACCAGGCGATCGCCTCCGGCGAGCGAATCGACGTCCGCCTCGCCAGGCCTGTGAATGTCTACTGGACCTACATCACCGCCTGGGCCTCGCCCGACGGCATCGTGCAGTTCCGCGACGACGTCTACAACCGCGACGGCCTCGGCGTGCAGAACGTGATGGCCGCCGCCCAGGCGGAAGGGCTCGACCCGGTCAACTGACCGCGCGTTTCGACCAATGCACAGCGGCCCGCCTCCGGCGGGCCGTTCGTCTTGCGGCATGCGACGGGNGCGACGCCGCTGAGCGCCCCGCGCCTGTTGGCGCCCGTCCGGCGAAGTGTTATGGACCTCTCGTGCGGGACGAGAGGACCCGCCCCAACATATCGTAGGTCATCACACGAAAGGCTCGCGCCCTGGCCGGATGCACCGTCCGAAGCCTCGGGAAGCGGGCGGCCCCCGATCGTCGGTGACCCAGACCCAGGTGACCTGAAGTCGAGGTGTAGCCATGAGCGCGAGCAACGCCGTTCCGTCCCATCTGTCCAACAGCTTCTTCTCGGCCGGACTCGCGGATACCGATCCCGAGATCGCTCGCGCCATCGAGCTCGAGCTCGGCCGCCAGCAGAACGAGATCGAGCTCATTGCCTCCGAGAACATCGTCTCCCGCGCGGTGCTCGAGGCGCAGGGCTCGGTGATGACGAACAAGTACGCCGAGGGCTACCCGAAGCGCCGCTATTACGGCGGCTGCCAGTTCGTCGACATTGCCGAGGAGCTGGCCATCGAGCGCGCCTGCCGCCTGTTCGACTGCCGCTTCGCCAATGTGCAGCCCAACTCGGGCTCGCAGGCCAACCAGGCGGTATTCATGGCGCTTGCGCAGCCCGGCGACGTCTTCATGGGTCTCGATCTCGCCGCGGGCGGGCACCTGACGCACGGCGCCAAGCCCAACATGTCGGGCAAGTGGTTCCGCCCCGTGCACTACACCGTGCGCCCGGACGACCATCGCGTCGACATGGACGAGGTCGAGCGCCTGGCCCACGAGCACAAGCCCAAGATCATCGTCGCCGGTGGCTCGGCCTATTCGCGCCACTGGGACTTCGCCCGCTTCCGCCAGATTGCCGATGCGGTCGGCGCCTATTTCATGGTCGACATGGCCCACTTCGCCGGCCTCGTGGCAGGCGGTGCGCATCCCTCGCCGTTCCCGCACGCCCACGTGGTGACCACGACCACGCACAAGACCTTGCGCGGCCCGCGCGGCGGCATGATTCTCACCAACGACGAGGAGCTCGCCAAGAAGATCAACGCCGCGATCTTCCCCGGTCTGCAGGGCGGCCCGCTCATGCATGTCATCGCTGCCAAGGCGGTGGCTTTCGGCGAGGCGCTGCGGCCCGAGTTCAAGCTCTACGCCCGTGCGGTGGTGGAGAACGCCAAGGTCCTCGCCGACACGATGGTCGAGCAGGGCTTTGCCGTCGTCTCCGGCGGCACGGACAACCACCTGATGCTCGTCGACATGCGCCCCAAGGGCCTCACCGGCAAGGCGGCCGAGGCGGCGCTGGGTCGTGCCCACATCACCTGCAACAAGAACGGCGTGCCCTTTGACACCGAGAAGCCGACGATCNCCTCCGGCATCCGCCTCGGCACGCCGGCCTGCACCACGCGTGGCTTCGGCGTCGCCGAGTTCAAGCGCGTCGGCGAGCTCATCGGCGAGGTGCTCTCCGGGCTTGCCAAGAACGGCGAGGAGAACAACGCGGCCGTCGAGAACGCCGTGCGCGAGCAGGTTCACGAGCTGACGCGGCGGTTCCCGATCTATCCCTGAGGCCGCCACGGCCGGAGACGCGCCATGCGCTGCCCCTATTGCGGTAACCTCGACACGCAAGTGAAGGACTCGCGGCCGACGGACGACCATTCGGTCATCCGGCGCCGGCGCATCTGTCCCGACTGCGGCGGACGTTTCACCNCCTTCGAGCGCGTCCAGCTGCGCGAGCTCACGGTGGTGAAGCGCTCGGGCCGGCGCGTTCCCTTCGATCGGGACAAGCTGATGCAGTCCGTCTCCATCGCGCTGCGCAAGCGCTCGGTGGACGAGGAGCGGGNGGAGCGCATGATCAACGGCATCGTGCGCCAGCTTGAAAGCTCCGGCGAGACCGAGATCCCCAGCCAGAAGATCGGCGAGCTGGTCATGGAGGGGCTGCGCAACCTCGACAGCGTGGCCTACGTCCGCTTCGCCTCGGTCTATCGCAATTTCCGAGAGGCCAAGGACTTCGAGGAGATCATCGGCGAGCTGGCCGGAGGAGAGATCGTTCCCCTGCGCCGGGAGCACGAGGAAAGTTGACCGTGCCCGAACCTGCGGCCGCGCCGGAAGCTGTCTCGGCCGCGCCGTCTGCGCGTTCCCGAGAGACGCTCGATGCACGCTTCATGGCGACGGCGCTCGCGCTCGGCGCGCGCAATCTCGGCCATGCCGCGCCCAACCCCTCCGTCGGCGCGGTGATCGTGGCGGAGACGCCCGCGGGGCCGCTCGTCGTCGGGCGCGGGGTGACGCATCCCGGCGGGCGCCCCCATGCCGAGCGCATTGCGCTCGACCGGGCAGGGGAGGCGGCGCGTGGCGCCACCATGTATGTCACGCTGGAGCCGTGCTCCCATCACGGCCGCACCTCGCCCTGTTCCGACGCCATCATCGAGGCGGGCATCGCCCGCGTCGTCTCGGCCATCGAGGATGCCGATCCGCGCGTGCGCGGCCGGGGCCACGCCAGGCTGCGCGCCGCCGGCATCGCCGTCGAGGTCGGGCTCGGCGCGCAGGAGGCGTTCCGCCAGCATCGCGGCCACTTCCTGCGCGTCACCGCCGGCCGGCCGGCCGTTCACGTCAAGCTGGCGCAGACGAGGGACGGCATCGCCGCCCGGCCGGGCACGCGCCTCATGATCACCGGCCGCGCGGCAAACAACCGGGTGCACCTGATGCGCTCCCATGCCGACGCCATCATGGTCGGCGTCGGCACCGTGCTCGCGGACGATCCGCAGCTCACGGTGCGGCTGCCGGGCATGGAGGAGCGCTCGCCCCTGCGCATCGTTGTCGACAGCGCCCTGCGCACGCCGGTTACGGCGGGGCTCGTGCAGACGGCGCGCGACAGGTCGACCTGGATCGTCGCCACGGAGAAGGCGCCCGTGGAGGCGGAGCGGGCGCTGCGCGCCGCCGGCGTCGAAGTCATGCGCGTCGCCGCCGGATCTGAGGGGCGGGTGAATCTCGCCGCCATGCTGCAGCTCTTCGGCAGTCTCGGCCTCACGCGCCTGTTGTGCGAAGGCGGGCCAGCCCTTGCGGAAGAGCTGGCGAAGGCCGATCTGGTGGACGAAGTGACGCTGATCACGGCCAGCCACGCCTACGACGGCCACGAGCCCGGCATCGCCGCGCTGGGCCCTGCGCTCGCCGCCGCCCTCGCCGGCGAGGGCTCGCTCGTGCGCTTCGGCGAGGCCGTGGCGGGCGAGGACCATCTGGCCTTTTGGGAAAGGGTGGGTTGATGTTCACCGGCATCGTGACGGATGTGGGCGAGGTGGTCGCCGTTGAGGATTTCCAGGGCACCCTGAGGCGCCTGCGCATCCATTCCTCCTACGATCCGGCCGGCATCGCCCTCGGCGCCTCAATCGCCTGCAGCGGACCGTGCCTCACCGTCGTAGCCGTGGGCCCGCGCGAGGGGGGCTGCTGGTTCGAGGTGGACTGCGCCGCCGAGACGTTGGCGCGCACCACCGTGCCGCGCTGGCAGGTGGGCACCCGCATCAACCTCGAGCGGGCGCTGAAGATCGGCGACGAGCTTGGCGGCCATATCGTCACGGGCCACGTCGACGGCATCGGCGAGATCATCGGCTGGGACGACATCACCGCGAGTGGCGCGGAGGGCGACCCCTGGGGGCCGAGCGCCCGGGNGACGGTGCGCGCACCGCGGGCCCTTGCCCCCTTCATCGCGGAGAAGGGCTCGGTGACACTCGACGGCACGTCGCTCACCGTCAACAGCGTCACGGACGACACCTTCTCCGTGCTACTCATACCGCATACCATCGCGGTCACCACCTGGGGTGACCGCAAGGTAGGCGACGCGCTCAACCTCGAGGTCGATCTGATGGCGCGCTACGCCGCCCGCCTTGCGGAGGCGCGAGCAGCGGGCTACTGACGCGGGCGAGATTCCTGCTTCGCAGAACCTGCGGCCAGACGGCCGCGATATCCATCGCCGGGGCGGGCTTCGCCCCGCTGCACAAGACGAAAAGAACATCATGGCCGGTCCACGCCAAGCCCAACTCGATGCCACGCCCCTGCCGGGTGCACGCGTCCTCGTCGTCGAGGCGCGCTTCTATGATGAGATCGCCGACGAGCTGCTAGCGGGAGCGCAGGCCGCCATCGCGGCGGCGGGCGCCGAGAGCCATGTCATCACCGTGCCCGGCGCGCTCGAAGCCCCGGCCATGGTCGCCATCGCGCTCGATGCTGCCGAGGCTGCCGGTCGGCCCTTCGACGCGGTCGTCGTGCTGGGCTGCGTGATCCGCGGCGAAACCGGCCATTACGACATCGTGGCCGGCGAGAGCGCCCGGGCGCTGATGGACCTGGCGGTTGCGCGTCGCATCCCGCTCGGCAACGGCATCCTGACGGTCGAGAACGAGGCGCAGGCGCTGGCCCGTGCCCGTGTCTCCGAGATGAACAAGGGCGGCGGCGCGGCCGAGGCGGCGCTCGCCGTGCTGCGCCACAAGCGGGCACTGGCGGAGGCGTTTCGATGAGCCGCAGCGAGAAGCGCAGTGCCGCCCGGCTCGCCGCCGTGCAGGCACTCTACGAGATGGACATCGCCGGCACCGGCGTCATGGAAGCCGTCGCCGAGTTCGAGAACTACTGGATCGGCCGTGAGATCGAGGGCATGACCTTCCGCGCGCCGGACGTTGATCTGTTCCGCGACATCATCGCCGGCGTGGTGCGCGAGCAGAAGCTCGTCGACCGCCGCCTCAACGAGGCGCTCGCCAAGGGATGGCCGCTGAAGCGCGTCGAGGCGGTGTTGCGTGCGGTTCTGCGCGCGGGCGCCTACGAGCTCTTCTTTCGCAAGGACATCCCGGTGCGCGTCACGATCTCGGAATACGTTGACGTCGCCCGCGCCTTCTATGACGAGGACGAGCCAGGCCTCGTCAACGCCGTGCTCGACACGCTGGCGCGCAGCGTGCGGGCGGACGAGCTGACGGCGCGCCCCTGAGGCAGCCATGACGGGCTCCTCCTCCCTCGGCGAAGACGAGCTGATTGCGCGCTTCCTGGCGCCGCTGGCGGGAGAGGGGGGCTTCGGCCTCAAAGACGACACGGCGCTATTGGCCGTGCCGGACGGCGAGGAACTCGTCCTGACGGTTGATGCCGTCGTGGCCGGCGTCCATTTCCTGCCCGACGATCCGCCGGCGTCGATCGCCCGCAAGGCGCTGCGGGTGAACCTCTCGGATCTCGCCGCCAAGGGTGCCGTGCCCCGCGGCTTCCTGCTGGTCCTTGCCCTGCCTTCCGGCTGGACGGAGGGCTGGATGGCCGATTTCGCGGCTGCCCTCGGCGAGGATGCGGCAGCCTATGCCTGCCCGCTGCTCGGCGGCGATACCGTGCGCACGCCGGGGCCGCTGACGCTCTCGATCACCGCCTTCGGCACCGTGCCGCAGGGCACCATGGTGCCCCGCACCGGGGCGCGCCAGGGGGATGCCGTGCTCGTCAGCGGCACCATCGGCGATGCGGCGCTCGGCCTTGCGCTCCACACCGGCAAGGCGGGCGCCTGGGCCGATGCCCTGACGCAGGAGGAGCGCGCCTACCTCGTTGACCGCTATCTCCNCCCCCGGCCGCGGACGAACCTTACCGCCGCCCTCCGGGCGAGCGCACGCGCGGCGATGGACGTGTCCGACGGCCTTGCAGGCGATTGCGCCAAGATGTTGCGCACGGCCGGGCTCGGCGGGGAGATCGACCTGTCGCTCCTGCCCCTTTCTGCCGCGGCGCGCTCTGCGCTGGGTGCAGACGAGACCCTCCTCGAAACCATCGCGACGGGGGGCGACGACTATGAAATCCTCTGCACTGTTCCCGAGAGCGGAGTTGCCGCTTTCACGGAGGCCGCCCGCCACGCCGGTACGCCGGTGACCCGCATCGGCACGGTAGGGGCGCCCGGCGGCCGGCTCGTCCTGCGTGACAAGGCGGGCGAGCGGCGGTTCACGCGGGGCTCTTACGGACACTTCTGAGGCAGTAGCGGGGGCGTAACGTGGTTGAGATCGATGACAGGCTGGCCCGGCGCAATGCGCTCGTTCTTGCGGGTGCCCAAGCGTTCGGTGCCGCAAGCCCGCCTATCGTCGTCTCGCTCGGCGGCATCGTCGGCGTATGGCTGGCACCGGACAAGGCGCTCGCGACCCTGCCGGTGAGCCTGTTCAACCTGGGCGTCGCCGCCGGGACGATCCCTGCCGCCATGCTGATGCGCCATCTCGGCCGGCGCTCGGGCTATGTCGTGGGCGCAGTCCTCGGTGCGCTCGCCGGGCTCGTCGCCGCCGCCGGCATCTATGTCGGCGCCTTCCTGGTCTTCTGCCTCGGCACGTTCCTCGCGGGCAACTACTCGTCGTTCGTGCAGAGTTACCGCTTCGCCGCAGCGGACGGGGCGAGCTTCGCCTTCCGCCCGCGGGCCATCTCCTTCGTCATGGTCGGTGGCCTGCTGGCGGCGGTCATCGGGCCGCAGGTTGCCATCCACACGCGCGATCTCTTCCCGCAGGCGCCGTTCGTCGGCAGCTTCCTCGGCCAGGCGGCACTCGCGCTCATTGCTCTGCCCATCCTTTCCCTGCTGCGACCGGTGCCGATGCCGACCGCCGCCCAGGAGGGCGGCCGTCCGCTGTGGCAGATCGTGCGGGCACCGCGCTTCATTGTGGCCGTCAGCGCCGGGACCGTCACATATGCCCTGATGAGCTTCGTGATGACCGCCGCGCCCGTTGCCATGGTCGGCTGCGGCCACACGGTGGGGGAGGCGACGCTGGGCATCCAGTGGCACGTGCTGGCCATGTTCGGGCCGAGCTTCTTCACGGGCCGGCTCATCAACCGCATCGGCCGCAGCGCCACCACCGCGCTCGGCCTCGTCCTCATCGCGTCAGCCGCAGCCGTCGCCCTGTCCGGGCTCGCGGTCGCGAACTTCTGGCTGGCGCTCGTCCTGCTCGGCGTCGGCTGGAACTTCGGCTTCATCGGCGCCACGGCCATGGTGACCGAGTGCTACCGGCCCGAGGAGCGGGCCAAGGNGCAGGCCGCGAACGACTTCCTGATGTTCGGCACGGTCGCCATCGCGTCCTTCTCATCCGGCCAGCTGCTCGACGTCGGCGGCTGGGAAACGGTGAACTGGATCGTCTTTCCGCTTGTCGCGCTCGTTCTCCTGATGATCGGCGCGCAGGAAATGGCGNCCCGTCTGCGTGATCGCCAGGCCTCCGCCTGAAAGCATCGAACGGTCGAAAACGTCCTCGGACAGCAAAATGCCGGGCCGCGCCACGTAAAAGGCGTTTGCTTTGGCCCGGTTTTTTTGTTCACCTCAATATGAGCCCCAAAAAACGACGAAGGCTCGGGGGGNGAGACGTCGGCCATCCGGCCGAACGGCCGGAACCTGTGCGTGCAATCCCTCCCGCTCACTAGGGATGGAAAAATGACCGCACTGCTTTTGATCATAGCCGCTGGCGCGCTTTCTATCGTCTACGGCGTCTATACCATTCAGTCTGTCATGGCGGCCGACGCAGGCAGCCAACGCATGCAGGAAATAGCGAGCGCCATCCGGGAGGGCGCACAGGCGTATCTGCGGCGCCAGTATTCGACGATCGGCGTCGTCGGCATCGTGCTTTTCGTGGCGCTCGCCTGGTATCTCGGGCTCACGGTGGCCATCGGTTTCGCGATCGGTGCGGTTCTTTCGGCCGCGGCCGGCTTCATTGGCATGAACGTCTCGGTACGCGCCAACGTGCGCACCGCGCAGGCGGCCTCCCGCTCGCTCGCGGCCGGCCTCGACCTCGCCTTCAAGGCGGGCGCTGTCACTGGCCTGCTCGTCGCCGGTCTGGCGCTGCTCGGCGTCGCAGGCTACTACACGGTGCTGACCCAGATGATGGGCCTCACCGTGGCCGACCGCACGGTGGTCGATGCCCTCGTTGCCCTGGGCTTCGGCGCCTCGCTCATCTCGATCTTCGCGCGCCTCGGCGGCGGCATTTTCACCAAGGGGGCGGACGTCGGCGGCGATCTCGTCGGCAAGGTGGAGGNGGGTATCCCGGAGGATGACCCGCGCAATCCGGCCACCATCGCGGACAACGTGGGCGACAATGTCGGCGACTGCGCCGGCATGGCGGCGGACCTCTTCGAGACCTATGCCGTCACCATCGTCGCCACCATGGTGCTCGGCGCGATCTTCTTCGCCGGCCAGCCGGTGCTCGATTCCGTGCTGATCTATCCGCTCGCCATCGGCGGCGTGTGCATCGTCACGTCCATCATCGGCACCTTCTTCGTCAAGCTCGGCGCCAACCAGTCGATCATGGGCGCCCTCTACAAGGGCTTCATCGCCACGGGCGTGCTGTCGCTCGTCGCCCTTGCCGCCGTCNCCTGGCTCGTCTTCGGCGGTTTCGGCACGGCGCTGACGACCGGGGGCGGCACCGCCTTCACGTCGGGGGACCTCTTCTGGTGCGGGACGGTCGGCCTCGTCGTCACGGCCCTCATCGTCATCATCACCGAGTACTACACGGGCACCGACTACCGGCCCGTGAAGTCGATCGCCGCGGCCTCGGTCACCGGCCACGGCACCAATGTCATCCAGGGGCTCGCTGTATCGCTGGAATCGACAGCGCTGCCGGCGCTCGTCATCGTCGCCGGCATCATGACGACCTATTCCCTCGCCGGTCTCTTCGGCATCGCTGTCGCCGTCACGGCCATGCTGGCGCTCGCGGGCGTTGTCGTCGCGCTCGATGCCTTCGGCCCGGTGACGGACAACGCCGGCGGCATCGCCGAGATGGCCGGCCTGCCGGCAGAGGNGCGCAAGTCGACCGACGCGCTCGATGCCGTCGGCAACACGACGAAGGCCGTCACCAAGGGCTACGCCATCGGCTCTGCCGGCCTTGGCGCCCTGGTGCTGTTCGCGGCCTACACCTCGGACCTCGACTTCTTCATCGCCAATGCCGACCGTTTCCCCTACTTCGCGGGCGTCTCGGTCGATTTCTCGCTGTCCAACCCCTATGTCGTCGTGGGCCTGCTCTTCGGCGGCCTGCTGCCCTTCCTCTTCGGCGGCATGGGCATGACGGCGGTGGGCCGGGCCGGCGGCGCCGTGGTGGAGGAGGNGCGGCGGCAGTTCCGCGAGAAGCCGGGCATCATGGAGGGCAAGGACAGGCCGGACTACGGCCGGGCCGTTGACATGCTGACCAAGGCGGCCATCCGCGAGATGATCGTGCCCTCGCTCCTGCCGGTGCTGTCTCCGATCGTCGCCTATCTCGTCGTTCTCGTCATTGCCGGCAAGAACAACGCCTTCGCAGCCGTCGGCGCAATGCTGCTCGGCGTCATCCTCACCGGCCTCTTCGTCGCTGTCTCGATGACCTCGGGCGGCGGCGCCTGGGACAACGCCAAGAAGTACATCGAGGAAGGGCACCACGGCGGCAAGGGCTCGGATGCGCACAAAGCGGCCGTGACGGGCGATACGGTCGGCGNCCCCTACAAGGACACCGCCGGCCCCGCCGTGAACCCGATGATCAAGATCACCAACATCGTGGCGCTGCTGCTGCTGGCGATCCTCGCCCACAGCTAGGCCCGCCAGGACGGGGCTGGAGCCCGGCACGAAAAACCCCGCGGCCGGAAGGTCGCGGGGTTCTCGTTTCCCGGAGCGCCGTCAGGCGCCGAAGGGGTTGAACGACGGTCCGCCGCCGCCGCTGCCGGTCGCGCGCAGGAGCTGGCCGATGAGCGACAGCTCGGAGCCGCTCGTGGGCGTCGTGCGGGTGATGAAGTCGAAGACGACGCCGTCCTTCAGGCCGTAGTTGGCGAGCCGCTCGACCTTGAAGTTCTTGTCGAAATAGATGGCCAGAACGCGCTGGTCGACGAGCCGCGGGCGCATGAACTGCACCGGACGCTCGAACGTCTGGCTGATGTAGTAGAAGGTCTTGTTGCCGACGGTGGACACGGTGGACGGCGTGCCCATGCGCTCCAGCACCTTTTCCACGCTCGTGCCGGGCTTGATCTCGGCCACGACGCGCTCGTCAATGACGTAGCCCTTGGTCAGCGTCTCGGTGGTGCTGCTGCAGGCTGCGAGCCCCATCGCCAAGGTCGCGCCGACGAGACACCGCGCCGCGATGCGTTGGAAAGAATGAGACTTTCGCAATGCCATACCGTCCACCTGTGTTATGGGACCGGGGCTCCGCCCCGGACTTGCGATGGGCCCCGCCGATGCCGTAGCGCGCACGAGGGCCTTTTGCAAGGCGTCGTGAGAAGGTTAAGAAGGTCGGCATGATCTTGTCATTTCTGCGTCGCCGGCGTCCGAGCGACGTCATCGAGGACCTCTACCAGCGGGTCGCCGGGGCGGCGCGGCAGCCTGCGCTTTATCTGGAGCTCGGCTTCCCCGACACGGCGGAGGGCCGCTTCGAGGCGCTGGCGCTGCACGTCGCCCTCATCGTGCGGCGGCTCAAGGCGCTGCCGGATCCGGCGTCCGACGCCGCGCAGGATCTCGTGGACGTCATGTTCCGCGAGCTCGACCGCGCGCTGCGCGAGCTGGGCACCAGCGACCTTGCCGTGCCCAAGCGCATGAAGGCGCTCGCAGGCGTCTTCAACGACCGTATGCGGCGCTACGCGGCCGCCCTCGAAGCCGACGACGAGCCGGAGCTGCGTCGCCTGCTCGCGCTGCGCCTGGGAGAGCCCGCCGAGCGCCATGCCGCCCTGGCCGCCTACGTGCGGGCGAGCGCTCACCATCTCGACAGCCTCAATTTCGACTCCCTGCTGCAGCAGTCGGCGCCGTTCCCGCCTGCCGCACGATTCGTCGAAAGGACATCAAAATGACCGCCGCGCCCGATGCGCTCATCTCCCGTCCCGTTGCCGTCGCCGACATTCCGGCCTCCGGCCTCGAGGTCACGGTCGAGGCGACCGAGGCCGAGCGGGCCGAGATTGCCCGACGCTTCGGCACCGGCCCCATAGACCGGCTCGTCGGCTCGTTTAGCCTGAAGGGCACGAGCGATCGCATCCTCGTGACGGGGACTGTCGAGGCCGGTCTGACGCAGACCTGCGTCGTAACGCTCGAGCCTTTCCCCAACACGCTGCGCGAGGCGGTGGAGGTCACCTTCATGTCTCCGGCGGCGCTCGAGCAGTGGCGGGCCGCCCACGAGGNGCCGGAGGAGGGCGAGCCCTCCGCCGAGGACGAGCCCGACGAGATCGTCGGCGGCACCATTGACCTCGGCATCGTCACCGCCGAGTTCTTCGCGCTCGGGCTCGATCCCTATCCGCGTAAGCCTGGTGCACAGTTCCGCTACGAGAATAGCGACGAGGAGAAAGTCTCGCCCTTCGCGGTGCTGAAGAATCTGTCCAAGCGCGAGGATCAATGAGCTGCGACGGGCATTTTCGAGTTGCGGGTGACGTGCGCTTCGCTATTGTCCGCCGTCCCTTGCACTTAAGGGAGCATTTCGGGAGTTCGGACTGAACCTATGTCGCGACCGGTCACCATCGCACTCGACGCCATGGGTGGAGACCAGGGNGCCGCTGTTGTGATTCCGGGTGCGGCCATCGCCCTCGAGCGTCGGNCGGACCTGCGCTTTGTCATCTACGGCAACGAGACGGTGGTTCAGCCGCTGCTCGAAGCCCACCCCACGCTCAAGGCTGTTTCCGAGCTGCACCACACCGACGTTGCGGTGCGCATGGACGACAAGCCCAGCCAGGCGCTGAGGGCCGGGCGCTACAAGTCGTCCATGTGGCGCGCCATAGAGGCGGTGAAGGAAAAGCGCGCCGAGGTCGCCGTTTCGGCGGGCAACACCGGCGCGCTGATGGCCATGGCGACCTTCTGCCTCAAGCGCATGGCCAATGTGGACCGGCCCGCCATCGCGGCCCTGTGGCCGACGCTGCGCGGGGAGAGCGTGGTGCTCGACGTGGGCGCCACCATCGGCGCCGATGCGCAGCATCTTGTCGATCTCGCCGTCATGGGTGCGGCCCTCGCGCGCATCGTGTTCGACATCGAGCGACCGACGGTCGGCCTCCTCAACGTCGGCGTCGAGGAGATCAAGGGCAACGAGGCGGTGAAGGAGGCGGGCAAGCGCCTGCGCGAGGCCGACATCCCGTTCGTCGACTACCGTGGCTTCGTCGAGGGCGACGACCTCGGCAAGGGGACCGTCGACGTGGTGGTGACGGAGGGGTTCTCCGGCAACATAGCCCTCAAGACGGCGGAAGGCACGGCCAAGCAGATCGCCCACTACCTGCGCGCCGCCATGGGCCGCACGCTGATGGCGCGCATCGGCTATCTATTCGCCAAGGGGGCCTTCGACGCGCTGAAGGAAAAGATGGATCCGCGCCGCTCCAACGGCGGGGNTTTCCTGGGACTCGATGGCGTCGTCATCAAGAGCCATGGCGGCACCGATGCCCTCGGCTTTGCAAGTGCCGTCGAACTCGCTTACGACATGGCGCGCCATTCGCTCGCCGACACCATCCGCGAGACGATTGCGCAGGTGCATCCCTCGGCGGTGGCCGAGGCTTGAGGAGTTCTCACAAAGTGTCCCGAATCCGGTCGGTCGTCCGCGGTTGCGGCTCCTATCTTCCCGAACGCGTTCTGACCAATGCCGAACTCGCCGGGATGGTCGATACCTCGGACGAGTGGATCGTGCAGCGCACGGGCATCCGCGAGCGGCGCATCGCCGCGGAGGGCGAGACGACATCCTCGCTCGGCCTCGCCGCAGCGAAGGCCGCGCTCGAGGATGCCGGCCTCACGCCCGCCGACATCGATCTAATCGTCTGTGCCACATCGACGCCGGACTATACCTTCCCGGCGACGGCCACACAGATCCAGTCGGCGCTCGGCATGACCCATGGCGCCGCCTTCGACCTGCAGGCGGTCTGCTCGGGCTTTATCTTCGGCCTCGCCACGGCCGACAAGTTCCTGACATCGGGCTCGCACCGGCGCGCTCTCGTCATCGGCGCCGAGACCTTCTCGCACATCATCGACTGGCAGGATCGCACCACCTGCGTGCTCTTCGGCGACGGCGCCGGCGCCGTCGTTCTCGAGGCCATGGAAGGCACGGGGACGATCGCCGACCGCGGCGTGCTCACCTCGCACCTGCGCTCCGACGGCCGCCACCGCGAGAAGCTCTATGTGGACGGCGGGCCCGGCACCAACCGCAAGGTCGGCCACCTGCGCATGGAGGGGCGTGAGGTCTTCCGCCATGCCGTGGGCATGATCACGGACGTGATCTCGGACGCCTTCGCGGCGACGGGCACGACCGCCGAGGATCTCGACTGGTTCGTGCCCCACCAGGCCAACCGGCGCATCATCGACGCCAGCGCTCACAAGCTCGGCATCGCACCCGAGAAGGTGGTTGTGACGGTGGATCGGCACGGCAACNCCTCCGCCGCGTCGATCCCGCTGGCGCTCGCCGAGGCCAAGGCGGACGGGCGCATCAAGGAGGGCGACCTCGTCATGCTCGAGGCCATGGGCGGCGGTTTCACCTGGGGCAGCGTGCTCGTTCGCTGGTAGCGGCGGGCGCCGACTGGCAGATCGGGAAATGCGTTTCCGTGCACGTCCTTCGGCAAACGAATGGGCGAATGCACCATTGACCGCGCCTCCTGCTGCCAATACCTTGCAAATTCATATAGATAATCCTGTTTTCTGAATCGGGGCGGGAAGGTGGTCATGGCCGGTCGCACGGTAACGCGCGCAGATCTCTGCGAGGCGGTCTATCAGAAGGTGGGACTATCCCGCACGGAATCAGCATCTCTCGTCGAGATGGTGCTCTCAGAAATCTGTAACTGCCTGGCGAACGGCGAGACCGTGAAGCTGTCCTCGTTCGGCTCCTTCGTGGTGCGCGACAAGGGGCAGCGCATCGGCCGCAACCCGAAGACGGGTGTCGAGGTGCCGATCGAGCCGCGCCGGGTCATGGTGTTCAAGCCCTCGAACGTGTTGCGTGCGCGCATCAACGGCCAGCGCAGCGAGGGCGAGGAGTAATCGAAGCCACCGCGCCGGGAGCGAGTGGCTTTGCGTGCGGCAGGCGTCGCCGGCCCAGACGGGCAGGTGGTGCCGCAAGTGAGTAGGGGCCTGTTGTGGACAAGGGGCCGGACGCATTCCGGACGATCAGCGAGGNGGCGGAAGACCTCGAGCTGCCACAGCATGTGCTGCGTTTCTGGGAAACGCGCTTTCCGCAGATCAAGCCGCTGAAGCGCGGCGGCGGCCGGCGCTACTACCGGCCGGACGATGTCGACCTCCTGCGCGGCATCCGCCATCTCCTCTACGGCGAGGGATATACCATCAAGGGCGTCCAGCGCATCCTGAAGGAGGAGGGGGTGCGCTACGTGGAGAACGTCTGGCGCCAGAACGCTCCGGCGCCTGCGCGCTCGGAACGGAGCGAGAGGCAGGAAGAGGCACCGCGCGACTTCGACGAGAAACGCCATTTCAATGTGCGCGACGTCCACACTCCGCCGGAGGACAATCCCTTCCTCTTCGATGAAGGCGCGCTGCAACAGGCGAAGGCGCCCGCAGCCGTCTCGTGCGGCCCGGACGCAGAGTCTGCCTCAGCCACCCCGGAGCCTGCCGGGCCTTCCGGACTGACGGCAGCGCAGGTGCGCGCCCTGCAGGCCGTGCTGGCGGAACTGGCGGAATGTCGGCGCCTGCTCGATGCCGCCCGCAAGGGGCCCGAGAGCGACGACTGAGACCTTGGCCCGTCAGCTCAGGTAGCCGAGCAGCCACAGGACGATGATGATCGGCAGCGGGATGCCGATGATCCAGAGCAGTGCACCGCGCATCATGGGGATTCTCCATCTCGTTGTCTGGTCCGAGAGGAAAGCCGGCGCGCGCGGGATTTGTTCCTGAGGGGCTTGGGTCGTCGTTTCCGACGAAGCAAGGGCAAGCGAGACAGAAGCTGTTTGCGTCTGCCGCGTTGCCTTGTCGGGATGCTGGCCGGGGCTACGCACCCTGTTCTCTCAGGAGCGTCTCCATCCGCGGCTAGCTCGTCACGCCCGTCGCCCGGTATTCAAACGCCTTGGCCCGGTCGTAGCGGTTCAAAAGCTCGATGGACACACGTGCCGCCCGATCNCCTCCGCCGGCGGCCGGTGCTGCTTCAGCCCGGCTCTCCATCCTGGGGCTCGCGCCGGTTTTTCGGAAGGGCAGACATGCGAACGGCGCCGCATCGGCGCCGGTCATGGCTTGCATATCTCAAGAGCTTGAATGGTCGGAGCGGCGGGATTTGAACCCACGACCCCTAGTCCCCCAGACTAGTGCGCTAACCGGGCTGCGCTACGCTCCGACACCCAAAGGGCGCTGTTTCTCTAGGTGTTTCGTCGGGGGAATGCAAGCCCGGAGTGCTGGTAGCAGGCCGCGCCAGGGGCTCGAACGGTGCAGGCGAGAACGCAAAGGCCCGGAAAGCACGGCTCCACCTCGTTTTCTGCAGTTTGTGGATATCCAGCCCGGCATCGCGGCCGGCAGACTGCCGAAACCGACGCGCGGCCTCTCGCGGCGGCCGCGGGCCGGAGGCCGGGCCTGTGGCAGGTTCATCCGCGATGCAGAAGGTTCATCTAGACATTACGAAAAAGTAATTCCGTCGTTCAGGAGTCGTTCAGAACACTGCTCTTAAACAAGAAGGCGAGAACAGGAGATCGTTCATGAAAAAGATCNCTCTCGCCATCGTTTCCGCCGCCGTTCTCGTCTCGGGTGTGGCTGTTGCCCAGCCCGGCCCGTCACACCGCGGCCCCGACGTGCGCATCGAACATCGCGATATGCGGATCGACCGAAAGGGCCAACCCCCGCGGCATGCCGAGCCCCAGCGCCACGCCAAGCCGCGCTGGGCGAAGGGCCAGCGGTTCGACTGGAAGAAGAACCGCTATCGCGAGGTCCACGCGCGCGACTATCGCCGCTACCACCTGCACGCGCCGCCGCGCGGTCACCGCTGGGTCGAGGTCGATGGTCNCTTCCTTCTTGTCAACGCCGCCACGGGGATCATCGCCTCGATCCTCATGATGCAGTAAGCGCCCCGCGCGCACGCCAAGGCCGCCCCCGCCCGGGGCGGCCTTTTTCGTTGGAGCTGCCCCTGCTAGCGGCAGATGTGGCGGCGCCCGTCGTAGCCGAGATAGGNGCCCGTGCGCGGGTTGAACGACTTGTACTTGCGCGAGCAGTAGGCGATCCACGAGGCGCTGCGCCGGCGCGGCGGCGGCGCCATGGCGCTGCTGGCGATTGCTCCGGCCGCGAGGCCCACGATGCCTGCCGCGATCGCGGCACCGGGGTCGTAGTCGTAATAGCCGTAATAGGGGCGATAGTAGCCGCGGTAGTACGGGCGGCCATAGTAGGGGCGGGCGTAGTATCGGCGTCCGTAGTAAGGCCGGCCGTAACCGTAGCGCCGCGGGCCGTAGTAGCCGCCGACCCTGGCCACGGGAGCAACCGGGCGCACGCGCACCGGCCCGCCGCGCCAGTGGCGCACCCAGGGATTGCCGGGGCGGACCTGCCGGCCGCCCGGGCGGCCCCACTGGGCCTGCTCGGTCAGCATCACGGCGGGCGGCGCATCCATGCGGACGATTTGCGCGCCTGCCGGCATCGCCGGGAGCGCGAGCAGCGCCGCGATGGCCGTTACGGCAATTGTCTTGCAGATGGGCATAATGGGCTCCTCCTTGCGGCGGTGGCGCCGGCGTGCGGCCGGCAGCCTGTGGCCTTCGATGACGATTGCTCCGGCCATGTTCTCGAGACGCCGCATCTTCATGATAGAAACAACTGTGGCGGCAGGGGGAAGGAGCCATCACGTCTGCGCGACCCTCTTCCGGACGGTGCGCGGAAGCGCATCGCCGGCCTTCGCGACCTTCAGCGCCTCAGCGGCTTCGGCCTTTCCGGCCGGAGGCTGAATCTTCTAGGAATGATTCATGCAGGCGTTTCTGACCGACTACTGGCCCCATCTCTTCTTCGTTCTGAGCACCATCGCCGGCCTCGCGGCCGCTGTGCACGCCGCGATGACGAAGGATGAGGTGCGGGCGGCGATCGGCTGGGCGGGCGTCGCCATGCTGTCGCCGATCTTCGGCGCCGCGCTCTATCTCGTCGCCGGCGTCAACCGCGTGCGCCGGTCGTCTGTCATGCGCAAGCGTGCGCGCACGCGCCGCGGGCGGGCGGCGGACAACGAGGACAGCGACAGCGCCACGCTGGCGCGCCTGCCGCTCGCTTCGCTCGCCCGGCTTGGTGACAACGTCTCCCAGTTCCCGCTCACCTTCGGCAACCGGGTCACGCCGCTCGTCGGCGGCGACGCCGCCTATCCGGCGATGATCGAGGCGATCAGAAGCGCCAAGAAGTCGATCGCGCTGGCGAGCTACATCTTCGACCATGACACGGCCGGCCTCGCCTTCGTCGAGGCTCTGGCAGAGGCCCAGGCGCGCGGCGTTGCCGTGCGCGTGCTCATCGACGCTGTGGGGGCGCGCTATTCCAAGCCGCCGCTGCCGTTCCTGCTGCGCCAGCGGGGCATCCCCTCGGCGCTCTTCATGGGCAACATCGTCATGGGCCTCAAGCTGCCCTATGCCAACCTGCGCAGTCACCGCAAGATCCTGGTGGTCGACGGCAGGATCGGGTTCACCGGTGGCATGAACATCCGTGAGCATTTCCTGTCCTCCGCCATGGGCGAACATACGGCGCGGGACACGCACTTCCGCTTCGAGGGCCCGGTGGTGGAGCACCTGCTCACCGTCTTCGCGGAGGACTGGCATTTCGTGACGCGGGAGCTGCTCGACGGGCCCATCTGGTTCGGCCGGGCATCGCCTGTGGCCGATGCGGATGTGGCGGCGCGGGCCATTCCCTCGGGGCCGGACCATACGCTGGAATCGAATCACACGATGATCATGGGCGCACTCGCTGCCGCCGAGCGCCGCGTCATGATCTGCTCGCCCTATTTCCTGCCCGATCAGCAGCTCGTCGGCGCCTTCGGTGTCGCGGCGCGGCGTGGCATCGAGGTGGATATCGTCATTCCCGACACCAACAACCTGCGCCTGGTGGACTACGCCATGACGGCGCAGCTCGACCAGGTCATCCGCCGCGGCTGCCGCGTCTGGCGCGCCCGCGGTGTCTTCGACCATTCCAAGCTCATGACGGTCGACGGCGTGTGGAGCTACATCGGCTCCTCCAACCTCGATCCACGCAGCCTCAGGCTCAACTTCGAGCTCGACGTGGAGGTGCATGATCCGAAGCTGGCGAGCTGGATCGAAGCGCACATCAGTGAGCGCATGGCCAACGCGGTGCCCGAGACGCTGCAGAGCCTCGCCGCCCGCCCGCTCGTCGAGCGGCTGCGCAACCGCGTGGTGTGGCTCGCCTCTCCCTACCTGTGAACGCGCGCAGCGCGTGCCAGCGCACATCGTCCGGGGGACACCCGACGCATGCTTCTCCCACGGCCGGCGCCGACGCCGGCCGCAAGAAAGGGGAGAGAAGCCATGATGATGCGCGAAGCCGCCCGGACAGCCTATGAGGCGCTGAGGGAGGCGGATGATGCCGCCTGGGGTCACGCCGCCGTCCTGCACCGCCACGTGATCACCGAAGCCCTGCGCCTTGCCGCCCTGCAGCCCTGCGAGGCGCAGCTCGTCGGCATCATCCAGGAGATCGACGAGGAGATCGGCTTCCCCACCGCCAAGGCCATCGCCTGCGCCATCATGCGCGCCTTCCAGGGCCGGTGCGAGGAGGCCGATCCGCTCGGCCGCCCGTAAGGCGGTCTGTGCTGCAGCTTCAGCAGGTTGCCGGCAATCCTTGAATCAGGGTGCGAAGGCGCGCCGTGCCCGTTCATCGCGCGGAACGGTGGCGGCGATGCCCCAGACCAGACCCAGCAGCAGATAGAAGTGGCGCCAGTGGTCGCTGTCGATCTGAACACCCTGCAGCGCGGTGATGAAGAACACGCTCCACACGGGCAGGAAATGGTACTGGAGGGGCCAGTGCCGCAGCACCGTGCGCCAGCCGACGACGAAGGAGGTCAGAATCAGCACCAGGTAGGAGATGCCGCCGAGCCAGCCGTAGGAGGCGAAGGCGTTGAGAAAGACGTTGTGCGGGGCGATGCCGTACATCTCGGAGGAGAAACGCAGCGGGCCGAAGCCGTTGGGCAGCTCGAGCAGCCGCGGGATGCTGCGGATCTGCCCGCCGAAGCGGCCCGTGGGGCCGGTGTCGTAGGATTGCAGGCCGGCGCGCTGGGCGACGAGCTCGCCGATCTCGCCGCTGGAGAGGGCGGCGAGCAGCACGACGACGACTCCCGCCGCGAGCATCGCCACCTGGCCGGCGAGCCGCGCGCGCTGGCGGCTGCTGCGGCTCGTGAGATAGGNGAGCAGCACGAGCAGGCCGACGCTGCCCACGCCGTTGATCCACGCCCCGCGCGACAGCGTCAGAAGCAGGGCGAGCAGTGGCACTGACAGCTTGAGAAGGCTGACGATGAGCCGGCCGCGGCGCGCCATGATGTCCTGCACCATGAAGGCGACGGCGAGCGTCAGGTAGGGGCCGAGGACGTTCGGATCCTTGAAGGTGCCGGAGGCGCGGCCGTAGAGCGAAAAGATGGAGCCGAGGCCGGCGATGTTGAAGTAGCCGGCGATGCCCGCGGCGGCCGCCACCCAGGCAGAGGCGACGAAGCCGCGGCGGAGGGCATCGAGCCGCGCCTCGCCATCCTGCGCCGGCACAGTCGCGTAGAAGATCGCCGTCACCATCAGATAGATGGAGATGGCGACGAAGGTGACCGACTTGGGCCGGTCGAGATACGGAATGAGCGAGAAGACGCCGCCCAGGTTGAAGGCGAGCAGCAGCACGGTGAGCAGCGCCACGAGGCGCGGCAGGCGGATGCCCCCGGTGGCGATGAAGCCGGCCAGGGNGACGACGAACATCCCCTCGTAGGGCGAGGGCTCGATGAGGGCGAGGGCGCCCGAGAAGGCGAGCAGCCACAGCAGCGCGCGCTCCACCCGGCGCGCAGGGATGCGCAGGCCGGTCGCGCCGGCGGCTGTGGCGTCACCCGCGGCCGTCAATAGGCGTTCTCCGACTTGAGCAGCGCCAGAGGCGTCTTCAGAAGGATCACGATATCGAAGAGCACCGACCAGTTCTCGATGTAGTAGAGGTCGTGCTCGACGCGGCGCTGGATCTTCTCCTCCGTGTCGGTCTCGCCGCGCCAGCCGTTGATCTGCGCCCAGCCGGTGATGCCGGGCTTGACCTTGTGGCGGGCGAAATAGCCGTCGACGACCTTGTCGTAGAGCCGGTTCTCGGCCTTGGCATGCAGCGCGTGCGGCCGCGGGCCCACGAGCGAGAGGTTGCCCTTGAAGACGACATTCAAGAGCTGCGGCAGCTCGTCGAGCGAGGTCTTGCGGATGAAGCGGCCAACACGCGTGACGCGCGGATCGCCCTTGGTGACGAGGCGCGAGGCCGTGGCGTCGCTCTGGTCCACGTACATCGAGCGGAACTTGAACNCCTCGATGAGCTCGTTGTTGAAGCCGTACCGCTTCTGGCGGAAGAGCACCGGCCCGGGGGAGTCGAGCTTCACGGCAATCGCCGTCAGCAGCATGATCGGCGACAGCAGCACGAGCAGGATGGAACCGACGATCTTGTCGAAGAGCCACTTGATCACCAGGTCCCAGTCGGCGATCGGCTTGTCGAAGACGTCGAGCACCGGCACCGTGCCGATGTAGGAATAGGCCCGCGGACGCAGCCGCAGTTGGCTCATGTGGGCCGCGAGCCGGATGTCGGTCGGCAGCACCCAGAGCTTGCGCAGCATCTGCAGGATGCGGGCCTCGGCCGTGATCGGCAGGGNGAAGATGATGAGGTCCACCCGCGTGCGCCGGGCGAAGGTGACGAGGTCGTCCACCGTGCCGAGTTTCGGGTAGCCCGCCAGGACATTCGGCGAACGTTCGTCGTTGCGGTCGTCAAAGAAGCCGCAGATGCGCACGCCCGTGTCGCGCTGCGCCACCAGGGCCTCGATGAGCCGCTCGGCCGCCTCGCCACCACCGACGATCACGGTGCGCCGGTCGAGCCGGCCGGCACGCGTCAGGCGCGTCACGATGATGCCGAAGACAAGCCGCACGAGATAGAGCCCGGCGAGGCCCGACACATACCAGCCGAGCAGCCAGACGCGCGAGTAGGTCGCGCTCGTCTTGGTGAAGAAGAGGACGGCGAGCGCGAGGAGAAAGATGACGCTCCAGCCCACCAGCACCCGGAAGGCCTGTGTCAGGACGGAACGCATTGCTCCGATCTGGTACAGGCCCGCCATCTGCATCGCCGCCACCGTCGCCACGGCGAAAACGGGCAGGAGGAGAAGATAGGAGAGCGGATAGCCGTGGTTGGGCGCGATGTAGATCGCCAGGGCGGCGAAGCCTGTGGCGAGGACCGCCGCTGCGTCGGCGAGGCGGGCCGCGCCCGTGATGATCACCGGCGAATAGGTGGGCGGCACCGGCACCGAGGCCATTTGCTCGGCGAGCGGCGACAGGCGTGGTCCCTTGTCGTCCGCGGAAGCAGGTGCGGGCTGAGCCGGTTCGGTCGCCGCGGTTTTCTCGAGCAGATCGCGAATATCGAAACTGGACATGCTTGATCTTCAGCGGGACAAGGACAGGGAGCTTGTCGTGGCAAGCGCAAGGCACATGCCAGGCGCGGACGAGCCGCTCCTGTGCCCATGGCCTAGCACGACGATTTGGCGAATGTATTAACGCAGAGCGGTGCGATAAGCTTCGAGCACCGAGGCGATCATCTGCGGCAAAGAGAAGCGCTCGCGCACGAAGGCGCGCAGCGCGGCATCCTCGGCGTGCGCCTCGGCCTCGGGCATGTCGAGGCGGCGGCGCAGGGCGCCGGCCAGGGCTTCCGGCGCATCGGGCGGGACGAGGCGGCTCGCCTGCGGTCCGAAGATCTCGGGAATGCCGCCGACGGCGGTGGCGACGAGCGGCATCGCGGCGGCGGCGGCCTCCAGCACCACATAGGGCAGGGACTCTGCCCGCGACGGCACGACCATCACCCGTGCCAGCGCCATGGCCTCGCGGATCGGCATGGGCTGGCGGAAAGTCACCGCTTTGTCCAGCCCGCGCCGCGCGGCATGGGCGCGGATGGCCTCCTCGTCGGGGCCGGCGCCGACGAAGACGGCGGNGAGTGGGCGACCTTCGTCGCGCAGCAGTGCCAGCGCGTCGATGAGCGTGTCGATACCCTTCAGGTGGCGCAGCTCGCCGATATAGAGCACATCATGTGTGCCGGAGCGCGACACCTCGTCGAACTCGGCCTCGTGCAGGCCGTTGTAGACGATGGCGGAGCGCGTCATGAGGGAGCCGAGCGCGCTCGTGGCGAGCCGGGCGATATAGGCGCTTTCGAACAGGAAGAAGTCTGTGCGGCGGGCGAGGATGCGCTCGGCGGTCATGTAGAGCCGGTGCTGCATCGTGCCTGGCGGGTAGTGGAAGCTGCCGCCGTGCGGCGTGTAGATGCGCGCCGGCCGGCGTCCGTCCGCACGGGCGCAGAGCCGGGCATAGAGCCCGCCCTTGGCGCCGTGGCCATGCACCACGTCGGGGCCGAGGCGGGAGACAAGTGCGCGCACGCGCACGGCGCTCGCGATATCGCCGGCGCCCGGCAGGCGGGCCATCGGCAGGCGCGTCACGCCGAGGACGAGGTCGCCGCGCAGGGCGGCGAGGGCCGCTTCCGCCCGCTCGCCGCCGGTGGTGGCGTCGCAGACGATGCCCACCTCGTGCCCGAGCTCTACCTGCCCGCGCGCAAGATCCACGACATGGCGGAACAGGCCGCCGACGGGCGCACGCAGGACGTGCAGGATGCGCAGGGGCACGGGTGAGGGCATGGCGCTTCGTCCAGGCTGGCGGCCGCTCAGAACCACCGCTCCTTGATGACGATGGTGTCGCCGGGCTTGACGGGATAGGTGACGGGCAGCGGGCCGGTGACGGCCTTGCCCGGCGTCTGGCGCGTGACCAGAGCCTCGTCCTGCACGGCGCGCGGCGTGAAGCCGCCGGCGATGGCCACCGCGGTCTGCACCGTCATGCCGGCGACGAAGGGGTACTGGCCGGGATTGCGTACCTCGCCGAGGATGAAGAACGGCCGATAGGTCTCCACGTCCACGCTCACGGACGGCTCGCGCACGTAACCGGCGGCAAGCTTGCGCTCGATGGCCTTGGCAAGCTGCTGCGTCGTCAGGCCGCGCGCCGAGATGATGCCGACGAGCGGCATGGCAATCTTGCCCGAGGCGTCGACGGTATAGATGTTGGACAGGCTGTCCTGGCCAAAGACGATGACGCGCAGGCGGTCGCCGCTGTCGAGGGTGTAGGCCTGCGGGCGTGGCACGGCCTCCACCGTGATCGGTTCACGCGCCGTCTGGGCGCAGGCGCCGAGCGTGGCACACAGGAGGGCGAGGGCGATGGCCGGAAAGCGGGACATGTGACCGTCATCGGAAACATCAGGACGAAAGGCATCTAACGCCGCTATGGTTAACAAAAGTTGATTTTTGCGCCCGCGGCAGGGCCCTACCATCCGGCCGGCCGGTTTAACCTGCCGGCAACGCCTCCCGTGCAAGGATAAGGCGTTGTTTTTCGGAATTTGAGGCGCCGATGTCGAAGGAAGTCGCGGCCGGAGTGCAGCCGGCCGGCGGGGACGAGCTCGATCTGGGAGCACTCTGGCGCGCACTCGTGCGGCGGCGGATGTGGATTGCCCTGCCGACACTTCTTGCCTTCGTCGGGGCGTTCCTGATCGTCAATCTCGTCACGCCGCGCTATACGGCCGAGACGAGCGTCCTGCTCGTCAGCGGCGATACCTTCTACACGCGCCCCGAAGGCGGGGCGGATACCGGTTCCCAGTTCGACGAGGAGGCGGTGCAGAGCGAGGTGCAGGTCATCATGTCGCGCGACCTGGCGCGCGACGTCATCCGCAAGCTCGGCCTCGTCGGCAACCCCGAGTTCGACCCCGACGCGCGGGTGCTCGGCCTCAGGCAGCGCATCATGCAGTGGCTCGGTCTCGGTGGGGCCCGCAAGGAGCGTCCGCCCGAGGAGAGGGNGCTCCCCACCTATTACGAGCGCCTCAATGTCTTCCCGCTGCCGCGCTCGCGCGTCGTCGCCATCGAGTTCTCGTCGGCGGATCCGGACCTTGCGGCCCGCGCGGCGAACACCATCGCCGAATCCTATCTCGACTTTCAGCGTTCCGTGAAGCAGAGCGCGACGCAGGCCGCCTCCCAGTGGCTGGCCGAGACCATCGAGCCGCTACGCAAGCAGGTTGCCGAGGCCGAGGCGAAGGNGGAGGACTTCCGCGCCCGCCACGGCCTCATGAGCGGCAGTTCCGGCGAGGTGACGCTGCCCTCCCAGCAGCTGGCGGAACTCTCCGCCCAGCTCTCGGCCGCCCGCTCGGCCCAGGCGGACGCGGAGGCGAAGGCGCGGCTCATCCGCGATCTCATCGCCTCAGGCCGGGTCTTCGACATTCCCGATGTCGCCAACAACGAGTTCATCCGCCGCCTGCTGGAGCAGCGCATCGCGCTGCGCGCGCAGCTCGCGCTCGAGGAACGCACGCTGCTGCCGGCCCATCCGCGCATCAAGCAGCTAAATGCCCAGATCGCGGACCTCGAGAACCAGATCCGGCAGGAGGCGCAGCGCACCGTGCGCTCGCTGGAGAACGAGGCGAAGCTCGCCGCTGCGCGTGTCGACAGCCTGCAGAAGGCGTTCGACGCCCAGAGCGCCGTGGCCGCCAAGGCCAAGGAATACGAGGTGGAGCTGCGGGCGCTGGAGCGCGAGGCGCGCACTCAGCGCGAGCAGCTCGAGACCTATCTGACCCGCTACCGCGAGGCGCAGGCGCGGGAGGNGGAGAGCGCGAGCCCGGCCGATGCGCGCATCGTCTCGCGCGCCGTGGTGCCGGGCACGCCGAGCTTTCCCAAGAAGGTGCCGATCATCGCCATCGTCACACTGGCGGCCTTCTCGCTCGCCACGACGTTGGTCATCGCGCTGGAGCTGTTGTCGGGACGGGCCTTCGTCCCGGTGGCGCCGTCGCTCGCCCAGGTCCCGGCCGAGGTGGCGCCGGAGCCCGGAGCCGCCCCGGTGGCCGAGCCGGCCCTCGCTGCTCCCGCGCAGGCGCCGGTCCAGGGCGAGGCGGTCGCTGCGGCTGACGGCCCGGCGCAGGAGCAGCCGTCGCCGCGGCAGCTGCGCGAAGACGGGGATGTCGGCGCCGCGGTGCAGGCCGGCGCGCTGGCGCCGCTGCTAGCGCGGCTCGGCGATCGTCCGGGCCAGGGGCGCGGCCGCCGCGTGCTCGTGACCGAGGCTGCGGCCGAGGCCGGCGCTGTGAGGCTCGCGCGCGCCCTGGCCGACGACCGGGTCAATACCGAACGCACCATCCTTCTCGACATGACGGCCGGCGGGGCGAAGCGCGATGCCGGGCGTCCGGGCCTCGCCGAGCTGGCGTCGGGCACGGCTTCCTTTACCGATGTCATCGGGCGCGATCCCGGCACCCGGCTGCATCATGTCTCGGCCGGCGCCGATCTCGCCGCCACGCTCGATGCCCGGCCCGGCGCGCTGGAGCTGCCGCTGCTCGCCCTCGACCAGACCTACGAGTGGGTGATTCTCATCGTCGATGCGGCCTGCCTCGAGGCGCTGGCGCCGCATGTCCTGCCGTATGTGGACCATGCGGTACTTGTCTCGCAGGAAGCGGAGCAGGCGGAGACGACGCGCGCAGCGTACGGGCGCCTCGCCCGGGCAAAGGCGCGCGACATCATTGTCGTCGTGCCGCAGACCGACGGCACACGCGCCGCAGCCTGACACGGCCATCAGGCTGCGGGGGTGGGCTTCAGCCGCTGATAGAGTGCCGACAGCCGCTGCGACTGCTTGACGCGGCGCTTGGCCCAGACAGCTGCCCTGAGCGGCAGGGCCAGAAGCTTGCCCTTCGATGACACCGGCACGATGCCGTGGCGCAGGTCCATCNCCTCCTTGCAGTAGACGCGCTTGTAGGGCTGGTCGCCGACGCCGAGGTCGAAATGGGTGAAGCCTTCTGCCGCCAGCGTCTCGATCATGTAGACGAGCAGCACCTCGGCCGGGCTCGAGCGCGCGATCTCGGGCCGCTGGTCGAAGGAATGGAACATGATGCTGATGTGCGTGCCCCACACAGTCCCGGCCCGCGTCGCGACGATCTCGTCACCGACGAACAGGGCGTAGAGCCGGAGGGGAGGCGGGCTGCCATCGGTCTGCGGCAGGCAGGCGGCCAGCAGAAAGGCTTGGATGCCAGGGTCGGCGAAGGGGTTGGCGATCTTCTGCGCGGCGAAGCGCTCGGCCTTCTGTGCGAGGAAGGAGGCGAGCGCGCGCCGCACGTCCTCCTCACTCTCCATGAGGCGGGGCACGAGCGCCCCGCGCTCCGACAGGGCCCGTTCCTTCGACTTCAGGACACGGCGGCGCTTGGTACTGAGGATGCGGGTGCGCGCCTCGGCACCCGGAAAGTCGATGGTGAGCTGGTAGCCGTGGCTCGGGCTCGGCTGCGACATGACGGTGGCGAGGGCATTCTCGTGCCCCTGCCAGGTCGTCGGCTGGTGGCGGAAGAAGAACAGGTCGATGCCCGCCTTCTCGCCGGCCTGCCGCAGGGCCTCCGCCCATTCGGCCGCGGACGGCGCCGCCCCGCGGGCCAGCAGCGGCATGTGGAAGTTGGCGTGGCTGGCGCCCGGCATCGTCGCCACCGTCNCCCCCCGGCGGTGGAAGACGTCAAGCGGCAGCAGCGCCCGCACGGCCCCGGCCGCGTCGCGCACGCGCAGCAGCCGGCGTTTCGGACGTCTCCCTTCCCGCCAGCAATGGTCATAGGCGCTGACCCAGCCATGGGACTGATAGGGCGTCATGAGCGCCTCGCGCTGGAAGTTGCGCCAGCACGCGGCGATGGCCGCCTGATCGTCGAGGATGTCCACCTCGAGGTCGAGGCTTGCGTCCTGCGCTGCCGCCGGGGCATCGTCCAGGGCGCCGAGAGGGGTCGTCATCGCACCCATTCCTGCAAGTACCTGTTCCAATATGGCGCGGCCTTCCGCATCCACGCCGGTGCGTGGGCAGTGCCGCGCTCCTCATAGCAAGGAAACGGCCAAGGAAGCATGAATCTACGCAATACAATCATCCGCGCCGGAATGCAGGCCATCGGCCTGACGCGGGCGGACCGCTGGCTGGCCGGGGTGGCGCGGGGCAGGGGGGCGATCCTGATGCTGCACCATGTGCGCCCGGATGCCGGCCGCGGCTTCGCGCCCAACGCGCTGCTGGAAGTGACGCCCGCCTTCCTCGACGAGGTGCTGACACTTGCCGCGGAGCTGGGCTTCGTCTTCGTGCCGCTCGACGAGGTGCCGCAGCGGCTGGCGGACCCGCGCCCCGACACGGCGCCGTTCCTGGCGCTGACCTTCGACGACGGCTACCGCGACAATGTCGTCCATGCGCAGCCCGTCCTCGAAAGGCACGGCGCGCCCTGGACGGTCTTCGTCACCACCGGCTTCGCTGACCGTACGGCGCGCCTGTGGTGGCTGGAGCTCGAGGAGGCCGTCCGCCGGCTCGATCAGGTGGCAGTGATGGAGGGCGGCTTCGCCTTCTCCCATCCGGCCCGGACAGATGCCGAGAAGCAGGCGGCCTTCGACGGGCTCTACTGGGCACTGCGGAGCGGGCCGGAGGAGCGGCTGCTCTCCGTCATCGCCAGCCTTGCCGGGCAGGCGGGCGTCAACTCTCGCGCCCTCGTCGAGGAGCTCTGCCTCGACTGGGATGAGATCGCGGCACTGGCGCGCGTGCCGGGCGTGACCATCGGCGCCCATACCCTGACCCATCCCATGCTGGCGAAGCACGACGCGACGCGCGCGAGAGAGGAGATCGAGCGTTCGCGGGCCATCATCGCCGAGCGCATCGGCCGCCCGGTGCGGCATTTCGCCTATCCCGTCGGCGATCCGACATCCGCCGGACCGCGGGAGTTCGCCATCGCCCGCGAGGCCGGCTTCGCAACCGCCGTCACGACGCGCCCGGGCCATCTCTTCCCCGAACACGCCAGGCATCTCACGGCGCTGCCCCGGGTGTCGCTCAATGGTCTCTACCAGACGAAGACAGCGGCGCGGGCACTGCTGTCGGGGGTGCCCTTCCTGCTGTGGAACCGGGGACGCAGGCTCAACGTCGGCTGAACAACCCGGCGCAAGGGATTCTCAGGCCTCGCTTTTGTCCTTCCGCTCCATCCNCCACACGAGCGGCATGAGCGGGATGACCCAGCCGATGCCGACGGCGGCGTAGAACAGCAGCTCGACGCTTTTCGGCATCTCGGGCAGTCCGGCCTGCGCGAGCGCCATGACGACGAGGGCATAGACGCAGACGAAGACCAGCATGGCGATGGTGCCGACGAGCTTGCGTGTACGCCGTTGCATGTGGGCTCCTGATGGTGTTCCCGGGTGCGGCGGTGCGGCTCGTTGTGCCGCCGCCTCGAAAGTCCTATGTCTCCCGGATCGATCGGGGCCGCAAGGGGCCCTGCCGCCGCAGCAAGGTCAGTTCGTCCGCCATGAACAGTGCCGTTTCCGTTGCCGTTTCCCAGGACGATCGGGAGGAGCCGCGCCGTACGGCGCCGGTCCGGGCATGGCTGTGGCTTCTGGCAGGTCTCGTGCTCACCATGATCCTCGTCGGTGGCGCGACGCGCCTCACGGATTCCGGGCTGTCGATCACCGAGTGGAAGCCGGTCACGGGCGCACTCCTGCCGATGAGCGAGGAGGCATGGCAGCGGGAGTTCGATCTCTACCGCCAGATTCCGCAGTATGAGCTCGTCAACAAGGGCATGACCCTCGACGAGTTCAAGTCGATCTACCTGTGGGAGTGGGGGCACCGCCAGCTCGGCCGCTTCATTGGGCTCGCCTTCTTCCTGCCGCTCATCTATTTCGCCTGGCGCGGGCAGGTGCGCGGGCGCCTGTTCTTCAACATCGTCGCCATCGGCGCCGCAGGGGGACTGCAGGCCACCGTCGGCTGGATCATGGTCGCCTCCGGGCTCAAGCCGGGCATGACGGCGGTCGCCCCGGTCAAGCTCATGCTGCACATGCTCATCGCCTGCGGCATCTTCAGCGCGCTCGTCTGGGTGGCCACAGGGCTCGGCCGCTTCACGGCCGAGAATGCGCCGGCGCGCATCAGGGCCACCGCCTCGCTGCTGATCGTTGTCACGATGGTGCAGATTGCGCTCGGCGCCATCGTCGCCGGGCTCGACGCAGGGCTCTCCTACAACACATGGCCGCTGATGGACGGGCGCCTCGTGCCCTCCGCGCAGACGCTCTTTCCCATCACGCCGTGGGCCGAGAATTTCGTCGAGAGCATCGCCCTGGTGCAGTTCAACCACCGGCTCGGGGCCTATGTGCTCCTGCTGCTCGCCGTCCTGCACGCGGTCGATGCCATGCGCAGCATGCCGGGCAGCGCCACCGCGCACCGGGCCGGGCTGCTTGCGGCGCTCGTTCTCGTCCAGGCGGCCATCGGCATCACCACCTTGTTGCTCGTCGTGCCGCTGGAGGCGGCCCTGCTGCACCAGGGCGTCGCTGTCCTGCTGCTGGGTGCCTGCGTCCATCACCGGCGCCGGCTGCGTGCCCCGGCGCCGCTGGCGGCACCGGCCAAGGCCTGACATACCTTTCCCTCTCCCGCTGGGCCGGCAGGCCTGGCGCAAGCTTCGCTCCGTTAGCTGCCGGCCGACGCAGCGCGCGCTAGTCCAAATGGATGAGTCGTGCGCCGGCGCACATCCGCGACCGGCTGTCGCGCTCAGGCTTAAGCTGCGTTAAGGTTCGGTTCGGCAGGCAGCGGCCGGAGCTGATGGAGGGCACGGCGATGGCAGGCATGGTGACGATCTTCCACGCAGGTTGGTGGCCTGGGATCGCTGCTTCATGCATCTGCATGGCGGAGCTTGCGGAAGGTGCTGCGCGCCGGCGCACGGGCCGGCAGATCGCCTCGGCACTCGGCATCTTCCAGCCGCGTCCGGCCCTCGTGTCCGTGCCGGGGACGGGCCGCCGCACGCGGCCCATCGATTTTGGCTATCACTGCTGAAGGGCAGGGGCGGCTTACGCCGCCGCCGCCAGCGCCTGGTCGATGTCGGCGATGAGATCGGCCACGTCCTCGAGCCCGATTGAAAGCCGCACCACGTTGCCGGCGACGCCCGCCCTGGCGCGGTCCTCAGGCGGCATGTTGCGGTGCGTCGTCGTCGCCGGGTGGATGGCGAGGGAGCGCGTCTCGCCGATATTGGCGATGTGCGAGAAGAGCTTGAGCGAGGCGATGAAGCGCGTTGCCACCTCGTCCCCGCCCTTGAGCGCCACCGTGAAGACCGAGCCGGCCCCCTCCGGACAATAGCGGTCGGCCAGCGCCTTGCCGGGGTGGCCCTCAATGGAGGGATAGCTCACCCATTCCACGCCCGGGTGGGCGGCGAGATGCTGCGCCACGGCCCTGGCGTTGGCGCAGTGGCGCGCCATCCGCAGGGGCAACGTCTCGATGCCCGTCAGCGTCAGGAAGGCATTGGCCGGCGAGATGCCCGGGCCGAGGTCGCGCAGGCCGTAGAGCCGGGCCGCCACCGCAAAGGCGCTCTTCGGGAATGCTTGCGCCAGCACGATGTTCTCATAGTCCCCCCAGGGGGCCGAGACGAGCGGGTAGCGCGCATCGCCCGTCCAGTCGAAGCTGCCGCCGTCGACGATGATGCCGCCGATGACCTGGCCGTGGCCGCCGAGGAACTTCGACGTTGAATGGAAGACGATGTCGGCCCCGTGCTCGAACGGGCGGATGAGGTAGGGGCTCGCCAGCGTGTTGTCGACGACGAGTGGCACCTTGTGGCGCTTCGCGATGGCAGAGATCGCCTCGAGATCCACCACGCTGCCGCAGGGATTGACGATGGATTCGACGACGATGGCCTTGGTCTTCTCCGTCACGGCCGCGGCGATGCTCCCGACATCGGTCGGGTCGACGAAGCGGGCCTTGAGGCCGTGGCGCTGTTCGAGGCGCCGCATGAGACCGAGCGAGCCGCCGAAGAGGCGGCTGGCGGCGACATATTCGTCGTCACTTTCCATGAGCGTGAGCAGGATGACGAGCAGCGCCGCCTGGCCAGAGCCGATGGCGACGGCCATGGTGCCGCCTTCCAGATCCGCGACACGCCGCTCCAGGGCGGCTGTCGTCGGGTTGCTGCCGCGCGAGTAGGAGAAGCCCGTCTTGCGCAGGGCGAAGATATCGGCCGCCTCGTCGGGGTCGTCAAAGACGAAGCCGTTCGTCAGATAGATCGGCGTGGTACGGGCGCCCGTCGCCGGGTCCGGGGCCGCGCCCGCATGCACGGCCCGTGTGGCAAAGCCCGTCTTCCTACACTCGCTCATGGTTCACGCTCCGCGACGGCGGTCTCAGGCCGCAAGGGCCTGGTCGAGATCGGCTATGAGGTCCGCCGGGTCCTCGAGGCCGATGGAGAGGCGCACCACGTCCGGCCCGGCGCCGGCCGCCACCTTCTGCTCGTCGGTGAGCTGGCGATGGGTGGTCGAGGCCGGGNGGATGACGAGCGAGCGCGTGTCGCCGATGTTGGCAAGGTGGGAGAAGAGCTGCAGCTTCGAGACGAGCTTGACGCCGGCCTCGTAGCCGCCCTTGAGGCCGAAGGTGAAGACCGCGCCGGCACCCTTCGGGCAGTAGCGCTTGGCGAGCGAGTGGTAGCGGTCGCCCTCGAGGCCGGGATAGCTGACCCACGCCACGGCCGGATGCGAGGCGAGGTGCTTGGCCACGACGAGCGCCGAGTCGGAGACGCGCTGCATGCGCAGGGGCAACGTCTCGATGCCGGTCAGGATAAGGAAGGCGTTGAAGGGCGACAGGGCCGGGCCGAGGTCGCGCAGACCGAGCACGCGCGTGGCGATGGCGAAGGCGAAGTTGCCGAAGGTCTCGCCCAGCACCATGCCGCCGTATTCCGGCCGCGGCTTCGACAGCAGCGGATAGCGCTCGTCGCCGACCCAGTTGAAGGTGCCGGCGTCAACGATGATGCCGCCGATGGAGTTGCCGTGGCCGCCGAGGAACTTGGTGGCCGAGTGGATGACGATGTCGGCCCCGTGCTCGATCGGGCGCCACAGGTAGGGCGTCGCCATCGTGTTGTCGACGATGAGCGGGATGTTGGCCCGCTTGGCGATGGCCGAGATGGCGGCGATATCGACGATGACGCCGCCCGGATTGGCGATCGACTCCACGAAGATCGCCTTGGTCTTCGGCGTCAGCGCCTTCTCGAACGACGACAGGTCGTCGGGATCGGCCCACACAACGTTCCAGCCGAAGCTCTTGTAGGAATGGTTGAACTGGTTGATCGAGCCGCCGTAGAGCTTCTTCGAGGCGATGAACTCGTCGCCCGGTTGCAGCAGGGCGTGGAAGGTGAGGAACTCGGCCGCATGGCCGGAGGCGACGGCGAGGGCCGCCGTGCCGCCCTCGAGCGCCGCCACGCGCTCCTCGAGCACGGCGCAGGTGGGGTTGCCTATGCGCGTGTAGATGTTGCCGAAGGCCTGCAGGCCGAAGAGCGAGGCGGCGTGGTCGACATCGTCGAAGACGAAGGACGTCGTCTGGTAGATCGGCGTCGCGCGCGCGCCCGTTGCCGGATCGGGCTGGGCACCGGCGTGGATGGCAAGCGTATTGAACCCGGGCACACGGTCGGCCATGGAACATCTCCTCCGGCATTCGCTATAAAAGGCGTTCGTTCGTAATAACGAACGCGCCCGTTGCCGTCAACGACGGAAGGGAATGCCAATGGTTCAGATGTGCGCGCCGGGCAGGCGGCTGGCCTGCAGTACCCAGTCCACGAACTGTTCTTCGTCGAGTTCGCCTTCCCGGATATCGAGATAGCGAACGTTTTCGTGCTTCGACGGGCCGGGCGGGAGCGGAGCGAGCGCGGCGCCGCGGAAAAATGTCACTTTCACGTATTTCGTGAAGCAGCGAAAGCTCAGGAACCAGCCTTGTCCCTCAATGCCGTAGAAGGGCGAGTTCCACTTCACGGCCTTTGTGATGCCGGGAACCGACTCCGTGACGAGCGTGTCAAGACGGCGGCCGAGGGCCTGCTTCCAGCCCGGCATGGCCGATATGTAGGCCTGGACGGGCGCATCGCCATGGCCCTTCGGGATCTGCGGATTGCCGCCCGCGAGGAGGACGACCCCGCCAGGGCGTGCCACTTCCTGCTTCGCCTTGTCTGTCGAGGGTTTCGTCATCCGTTCACCTGTTGCGGATGTGCGGCGGTCTCGCGTGCCATGCGCGACATGGATGCGCCCGAACTGCGGGGGAGGCATGGATGCGGCTGGCGCGAAGAAACCCTCGCGCTCTTGCAATCCTGGCGCCAAGCTTGGGCAGTCTGATGATAGCGGCGAAGATCGGCCCGGCAAGAGAGCGCCGGACGAACGATGCCAATCTGCTGTTCGATGGAACGAACGGCTCAGCTCTCGCCCGGCTTGAAGATTGTGCGCTTCTGGAAGCCCCTGTCGGCCATCGCCGGCTTCCTGGCCGAGATGATGCGCGAGTTGATGCCCTGCCAGCCGATCTCGCCGGACAGGCGGCCGTATTCGATCTTCGGGCAGCGGTTCATCACCACCTTGACGCCCTGCGCCTCGGCCCGCGCCGCGGCCTCGTCGTTGCGCACGGAAAGCTGCATCCAGATGACCCTGGGCAGTGGCGAGAGGGCGAGGGCCTCGTCCGTCACCGGGCCGGCGGCCTCGGAATTGCGGAAGATCTCCACCATGTCGACCGGGTGGGGAATGTCCGCGAGCCGGCCATAGACAGTCTTGCCGAGCAGGGTCTGGCCGGCGAGGCCGGGATTGACTGGAATGACGTCGTAGCCGCGCTCGAGGAGATACTTCATGACGATGTAGCTCGGCCGGGCGGGATTGGCCGAGGCGCCGACGAGCGCGATGGTCTTCACGCTCTTCAGGATGTCGCGGATATAGGCATCCGGGTAGTTGTTGTGGTCCACCGGTCCGGTCGCCGCGGCCTGGGCGGAAGAGGGGGCGTTGGGGATCATCGGCCCTGCCAGTTCGGTTCGCGTTTCTCGATGAAGGCGCCGATGCCCTCCTCGGCATCGCGCGCCAGCATGTTCTCCACCATCACGGCGCTGGCGTACCTGTAGGCCTCGGTCAACCCCATCTCGAGCTGCTCGTAGAAGGCGCGCTTGCCGATCCTGAGCGTCAGCGGCGACTTGGCGGCTATCGTCCGCGCCAGGGCGAGCGCCGCCGCAAGCGCCTCGCCCTCCGGGACCACGCGGTTGACGAGGCCGAAGCGCGCCGCGTCCTCCGCGCCGACCATCTCGCCCGTCAGCAGCATCTCCATGGCATGCTTGCGCGAGAGGTTTCGCGACAGAGCCACCATCGGCGTCGAGCAGAAGAGGCCGATGTGCACGCCCGGCGTGCAGAAGCGCGCCGCAGCCCCAGCAACCGCGAGGTCGCAGCTCGCCACGAGCTGGCAGCCGGCCGCAGTGGCGACGCCCTCGACGGCGGCGATCACCGGCTGCGGCAGGCGCACGATGCGTTCCATCATGGCCGAGCAGGTGGCGAGCACCTCGGTGAAGTAGGCGCGTCCCCGGTCCGGGTCCGCGCGGTGCGCGGTCATCTCCTTGAGATCGTGCCCGGCAGAGAAGACCGGGCCGGCCGCGGCGATCACGACGGCACGCACGTCCTGCCTGCCGGCGATGCCGTCCAGCGCATTGCTGATGGCCGCCATCAGGGCTTCGCTCAGGCTGTTGCGCGCCTTCGGCCGGTTGAGCGTGAGGAGCGCGATGCCCTCTTCCGGCTCCTCAACAAGGAGCACGGGGCTCTCGGTGGTCGTCTCGCTCGTCATGCAATCCTCGCCAGGCGCGGGCGCCGAAGGCCGGTTTGCCGATCTGCCCATTGTCGCGGCGTCACAGCATGCTGCAACGTGAGCAATATGGAGGAGATCCAGGAAACGGGAAGGGGGGATGCGCGCATGGCGGCATGGGCAGATCTGCAGCCGGTGATGAGCGTGGCCGAGCTGGAGGCGTTCCTCGACAGGGAATTTCCCCAGATCCACGCCGGCGGGCGCGTCTACAGCATCGAGGCGGTGGGGCCGATGTCGGCGCGCCTGCGCTGCGCCTGCGACGAGCGCCACATCCGCCCGGGCGGCACAGTGTCAGGGCCGACCATCATGACCCTGGCCGACCTTGCGCTCTACGTCGCCATCCTCGGCGCCATCGGTCCCGTCGGCCTTGCCGTGACCACGAACCTCTCCTTCAACTTCCTGCGCAAGCCGGCGCCGCGCGATCTGCTGGCCGAGTGCCGCCTGCTCAAGCTCGGCAAGCGCCTTGCCGTGGGGGAGGTCACGATCTTCTCGGACGGTGAGGGGGAGCCCGTCGCCCACGCCACCGGAACCTATTCCATCCCGCCGCGGTGAAGAAAAATGCGGTATCATGATACCGCTATTGATAAGTCATTGTTTTTTCTTGATTTGTTTGTGCCTTCTTCGCGCGGATGCGCTTGACGAAGGCGCGCGCCTCATGTAGAGCACGCCCACCTTGAGCGGCGCTGCCCTGTGCGGCGCCGTTGCAGTGTTCCCGCGGGGCCGCAAGGTCTCCGCTTCATCTCGGAAGAGACCCATGAAGACCTATTCGGCAAAGCCGGCCGACGTCGAGAAGAAGTGGGTGCTCATCGATGCGAAGGGCCTCGTCGTCGGCCGCCTCGCCTCGATCGTGGCCATGCGCCTGCGTGGCAAGCACAAGCCCACCTACACGCCTCACGTCGACTGCGGTGACAACGTCATCGTCATCAACGCGGACAAGGTGGTGTTCACCGGCCGCAAGCGTGAGCAGAAGGTGTACTACCACCACACCGGCTATCCGGGTGGCATCAAGGCGCGTACCGCCAAGTTCATCCTCGAGGGCCGCTTCCCCGAGCGCGTCGTCGAGAAGGCGGTGGAGCGCATGCTCCCGCGCGGCCCGCTCGGCCGCAAGCAGCTCGGCAACCTGCGCGTCTACCGCGGCTCGGAGCACCCGCACGAGGCCCAGCAGCCTGAGGNGCTGAATGTCGCCGCGCTCAATTCGAAGAACGTGAGGAGCGCCTGATCATGGCCGAGACCCTTCAGAGCCTTTCCGATCTCGGCCAGGCGGTCGCCCCGCAGGCCGCGCCCGAGGCGCCCGTGCACGTGCAGAAGCTCGACAGCCTCGGCCGCGCCTACGCAACCGGCAAGCGCAAGGACGCCATCGCCCGCGTGTGGATCAAGCCCGGCTCGGGCAAGATCGTCATCAACGGTCGCGACCTTGATGTGTACTTCGCCCGTCCGGTGCTGCGCATGATCCTGCAGCAGCCGCTGGTGCTGACGCAGCGCGTCGGCCAGTATGACGTCATGGTCAACGTCAGCGGCGGCGGCCTCTCGGGCCAGGCCGGCGCGGTGCGCCACGGCCTCGCCAAGGCGCTGACCTACTACGAGCCGGAGCTGCGCGGCATCCTGAAGAAGCAGGGCTTCCTCACCCGCGACAGCCGCGTCGTCGAGCGCAAGAAGTACGGCCGCGCCAAGGCCCGCCGTTCCTTCCAGTTCTCCAAGCGCTGATCACGCATCCCGCCTTTCAGGCAAAAGGGCGGCCTCCGGGCCGCCCTTTTGTTTTGGCAGCCCGGCTGCGCGAATCCTATCGCCTCTTCGGCGGCGGCCCCATCCCCATGGCGTTGACCACCTCCTGCGGCACCCGGTAGTCGCGGTAGAGCTGGGCGCCACAGCGCAAGCCGCAGGCCTCGCGCTGGATCACGAGGTGCCACAGCGCCGTGCCGGCCTGCCGTACCAGCAGCTTGCGGTCTGCGCCGACGTTTTTTCCCGCATCGAAGGCCTCGATGGCGGCGAGGGCTGTCTCCAGTGCTCGTCCCAGCCGGCCGAGGGCCGAGGCGCTCTCCTGCAGCATCTCGTGCTGCAGGGCGTCATAGGCCATGCCGGCGGGGTCATTGCGCGAGGAGAGGCGAGGGGGACGCAGGCTCATGGGAGCAGCGCGCCGGACAGCTTCATCGGCGGATCACTTTGCGGCGTCGCCTGCGGCGNCCGGCCGCTTCTCCCGCGGCTCGACACGCACGGTCGGTCCGCCGGCCTCACGCCAGGCGGCGAAGCCACCGCCGACATGGGCGACGGGCTTCAGCCCCATCCGCGCAGCCGTCGCTGCGCCGAGGGCCGAGCGCCACCCGCCGGCGCAGAAGAAGACGAAGCGCTTGTCCTGCGAGAAGACGGACTTGTGATAGGGGCTTTCCGGGTCGATCCAGAACTCCAGCATGCCGCGCGGGCAATGGAAGGCGCCCGGAATGGTGCCCTCGCGCTCCAGCTCGCGCGGGTCGCGCAGATCGACGAAGACTACGTCGTCGCGACCGTGGAGGGCGATGGCAGCCGGCGCGTCGAGGGTTTCGATCGTGCGCTCGGCCTCGGCGAGCAGCTGCTTGTAACCCGTGGTGATGTTCTGCGGCATCGTCTCGTTCCTCCCTTGCCCGGGCCCGGCGCGGCCATGCTAGCGCGACAGCCTCTTCCCTGGGGAGAGTGCGCGGCACCGATTGTTCCCACACCAGCCCTCGGGCACCATGAGCATGGTTGGTCGTTATCATGTGGGGGCACGCGTGGAGGTTTTCAGTCTGGCGGATTATGTCGCCCTCGGCTTCTTCCTGGCGGCCTGGATCGGTTACAAGATCCTCGTTGAGCACTCGCGCTGGGCCGACCAGAGTCTCAACGTGATGATGAACAACTATCGCCACGTCTGGATGGCGCGGATGCTCGAGCGCGAGTTGCGCATCATCGACACGACCATCATGGCGACGCTGCAGAACGGCACCGCCTTCTTCGCCTCCNCCTCGCTCATCGTCATCGGCGGCGCGCTCGCCCTGCTGCGCTCGACGGACGAGGTGCTCAACCTTGTGGCCGACCTGCCGCTCGGCATCGAGACGACGCGTTTCGCCTGGGAGCTGAAGGTCATCGGCCTAGTCGCCATCTTCGGCTATGCCTTCTTCAAGTTCTCCTGGTCCTACCGCCTGTTCAACTACGCAGCCATCCTCATCGGCGCGACGCCCATGGTGGAGAAGGGCCACGCGCCGGATGCCCAGGCGCGGGCGGCCGCGGCGCGGGCAGGGCAGATGGCGGTGGTCGCCGGGCGCCACTTCAACCGCGGGCAGCGCGCCTTCTTCTTCGCGCTCGCCTATCTCGGCTGGTTCCTGAGCCCCTATCTCTTTTTCCTCACGACGGCCGCGGTGCTTTTCGTGATGGCGCGGCGCCAGTTCGCGTCCGAGGCGCGGGCGGCCCTCGATGTGCAGCATCGCGATTGACGCGCCCGGCAGGAAGGGGCAGGCAGGGACGCATGACAGCCGACGCGACCCGCGACGACCAGATCGCCGCCCTCATGCTCTCGCTCGCCGCCCGGTGCGGGCCCGGAAAGACGCTGGACCCGACCGAGGTGGCTCGCGCCTACGCGGGTTCGCATCCGGATGCCTGGGGCCCGCTGATGCAGCCCATCCGGCGCATTGCCGTCGCGCTCGCGCACGAGGGGCGGCTCGTCATCTACCGCAAGGGCAAGCCGGTCGACCCCGACGACTTCCGCGGCATCTACCGGATCGGCCTGCCGCATGTGGAGTGAGGCTGCTCAGGCGCCCGGCAGCAGCCGCTGCGTGTAGCCCATCAGGCGGTAGGCGAGAAGGCCGATCCATTCCTTGGTGGAGAGGTCCGCAAGGCGCAGCCCCTCCGAGACGGCGAAGAAGGGGCGAAAGAAGTCGCTCGCCGTGCCATCGGCATGAAAGTCCACGGGGTAGGGCACGACGTTGAAGCCCACGGCTTCGAAACAGCCGACGGCCCGCGGCATATGATAGGCCGAGGTCACGAGCAGCCAGCGTTCGCCCGGCTGCGGCTCGACCAGGTCGCGGGTAAAGAGCGCGTTTTCCCGCGTGTTGCGGGAGCGGTCCTCGTAAAGGACGTTCTCCTCCCGCATGCCGACCGAGGTGAACAGCGCCCGCGCCACGTCAGCCTCGGTGTATCCCTCGTCCATGAGGCTGGCGGAGCCGCCGGTGAAGACGATGCGGGCCTCCGGCAGGCGGCGCGCGAGCTCCATCGCCGCCGTCATGCGCGCGGCCGCATCGGTGAACTTGACCTGGCCGTGCTTCATGCCCACGGCGCCGCCGAGCACGATGACACCGGCGATGGACCCGTCATCAAGACTCTGCACGGGCGCAAAGCGGTCCTCGAGTAGCCGCATCGAGAGGCGGGAGAGCGGCGTGGTGCCGACGATCAGGATCCCGAGGATGCCGACGGCGGCGATGGCGCGGCCGAGGCGGTGCCGGCCCGAGACCAGGAGCGCCAGCCCCGCGAGCGAGATCACCGCCAGCAGGTTGCTCGGTGTGGCAAAGAACCAGAAGATTTTCGAGAGATAGAAGAACATCGCCGCCCGTGTTCCTGCTCAACGCCCCGAGTTCAGCCGCCGCAACAGCCGCTCCACATGGATCGTGCGTTCGGCCACTTCCCTCAGCTCGCAGCCCGCCTCGAACATTGCCGCGCGCGGAGAGTCCGGAAATGCCTGCGAGATGAAGCGGCAGTTGAGCTGCGCATAGTGCTCCCACGCCTGCTGCACGGCGGTGAAACGGGCGCGCGCCGCTTCGTCGAGCTTCTCGTCGAGGGCAGCGATGGCCTTGCCCATGCGTTCGCGCCAGACGGCCNCCTCGCGCCGCGAGCACGCGATCTCGGCCTCGCGGCGGTCGCCGCCGTCGAGCCGCGCACAGACGAGCGCAATGGAGCCGATGCACGCCGACGGCGCACGGTCGCTTTCGCCGAGGCATTTCGCCATCGCGTCCCGATCCGCGGCGGAGACAGTCTCGGCAGTTGCGGCCCGTGTCGCCGGCGGGGTGGCCGTCAGCGCGGTGATGAGGGACATTAGCAGGCAGGCCAGCCGGAGCAGGGCAGGGCACGGCTTGGAGCGAAGGGGCAACGGCATCGGACGGTTCCAGGGCACGCCGAAGGCACCGCAAGAGCGACCCTCTGGCCGGAAGCGGCACCCGGCAGCCCTGTTTACGAGGCTCGCGGTGCCAGTCGGGTCTTGTGTCGTCGCCAAGATCACGGCCCCTCCCAGCCGCCCCGACAGTGACCAGCGTGGCAAGGGAACGGCAAACGCGCGCTCCCTCTCACGCGGCCTTGTCCCAGGCGGGAGCCCAGGAGGGGTCGATCATCCGCCCGTCGGGGCGCGCGAGGGCATGGATGCGCGCCATCTCGTCCTCGTCGAGCGTGAAGTCGAAGATGGCGATGTTCTCGGCGATGCGCTCGCGGTTGGTTGACTTCGGAATGGCGACCACACCCGGCTGCTGCACGTGCCAACGCAGCACCACCTGGGCGGGAGTCTTGCCGTGCCGCTCGGCAATTTCGAGCACCGTGCGCTCGCTGAGCAGCTGGCCGCGCCCAAGCGGGCAGTAGGAGGTGAAGGCGAGGCCGTGGCGGCGGCACGCCTCGAGCACCTTCGACTGGTCGAGATAGGGGTGATATTCGCACTGGTTGGCCACCAGCGGCTCGTCGGAGCGCGCCACCGCCTCGTCCAGCAGCGCGACGGGGAAGTTGGAGACACCGATGTGGCGTGTGAGGCCGTCGCGCTTCGCCCGGCCGAGGGCCTTGATGGTTTCCTTCAGCGGGATGTTGGCGTTCGGCCAGTGGATGAGCAGCAGGTCGACATTGTCGAGGCCGAGGCGTCGCAGGCTCGCCTCGGCCGAGCGCAGCACGTTGCTCTCGGACAGATCCTCGTACCAGACCTTCGTCGTCACGAAGAGTTCGTCACGGCGGATGCCGGAGGCACGGATGCCCTGGCCCACCGCCTCCTCGTTGCCGTAGCGGGCGGCGGTGTCAATGTGACGATAGCCCGCCTCGATGGCCCACTGGACGGCGGCGATGCAGGAATCGTCCGTTGCTTCCCACGTGCCGAGCCCGAGAGCGGGTATGGCGGCACCGTTTGCTTCGACGAGCGGAGCGGTCATGCAGGTGTCCTCGTTCGTTCGGAAGTTGGTTGCGAGCCTGGCCGCAGGCGTGCGTCAGCTGGCGGCCCTGCTGTTGCGCAGCGCTTCGGCCTGGGCATAGAAGCGCTTCTCCCACTCCTTGTGGTTGTCGAGGCCCTCGCGGATGAAGGGCGTGAAGACGGCAATATTCAGCAGCAGCCAGTTGATGAGGTTGGCCGGGAAGCGCAGAGGCTTGACGAAATCCACGAAGAGCACGACGCGCGTCTTGTCGGTGTGGTTCCAGGCCTCGTGGTTGTAGGCGTCATCAAAGACGAGCGCCTTGCCCTCCTCCCAGTGGCAAATCTGCTTGTCAACGCGGATGCCGAGCTTGTCGCGCGGCTCCGGCACGATGAGGCCGAGATGCAGGCGCAGCACGCCGTTGTAAGGGCCGCGGTGCGGCGGCAGGTGCTTGCCTGGCTCGAAGATGGAGAACATTGCCGTCTTGAGGCCCGGGATCTTCTGCACGATGCGCCAGGTCTCCGGGCACTGCTTGATGTTCTGCTCGGAGGTAAGGCCATAGCCGGCGAGGAAGAAGGTCTTCCACCGCGTATCCTTGCTGATGGTCTGCACGTCGGTGGAAATCTCGTGGAAGGAGGGCAGCTCCTCCTGGCGTTGCAGCACCTTGTCCAGTTCGGCGCGAATGAGATGCCACTCGCGCTCGATCTCGGCCACCCAGGGGAAGGTGGCGTTGTCGTAAACCGGCGGATTCCCAACCTTGGAGTACTTGAGGTTCAGCTTCTCGGCCCAGGNGACAATGCCCATCAGCACGCGCGTGATGAGGCTCGGCCGCTCCATCGGGGCGATGCCCTCGGTGCTGAAGGTCTGCGTCGCGCCATCGGTCGTGGCCGTGGTGGTGTGGGCTTCGTGCTTCAAGGTTCTGCTCCCGCTCCTCGTGCCCCGCGCAATGGGTCTTGCGGTCTGGATCGCACGCAACCGTAGTCAGCTGCAGATAGCTAATGACAGCCGCCGCCGGCCGCAACGGCCCGTGTACCATTCTACTGCCGGCTGCATGCAATAGAAGTGGACCGGCAGCAGATTGGACGTGTTCGAAACGGCCGGGACGGTCCATGCCGCAGCATGCGACCGGAGCAGTTCGGGCGCCTGCGATGGCGATTTTATGACGGACGGGAGGCGGCGCGAGGCCTCGCACCGCTCGCTGTCCGCGCGCGCCGCCAGCTAGCTCGTCTTCTCAAAGAGCTCGCGGCCGATGAGCATACGGCGGATCTCGCTGGTGCCGGCGCCGATCTCGTAGAGCTTGGCATCGCGCAGCAGGCGGCCCGTCGGATAGTCATTAATGTAGCCGTTGCCGCCGAGGAGCTGGATGGCATCGAGGGCGCACTGCGTCGCCTTCTCGGCGGCGTAGAGGATGGCGCCGGCCGCATCCTCGCGCGTCGTCTCGCCCCGGTCGCAGGCCTTCGCCACGGCATAGACATAGGCTTTGCAGGCGTTCATCGTCACGTACATGTCGGCGAGCTTGCCCTGCACAAGCTGGAAGGTGCCGATCGGCTGGCCGAACTGCTTGCGCTCGTGCACATAGGGAATCACCACATCGAGGCAGGCCTGCATAATGCCGAGCGGTCCGGCGGCCAGCACCACGCGCTCGTAGTCAAGGCCCGACATCAGCACATTGACGCCCTTGCCGACAGTGCCGAGGACGTTCTCCTCCGGCACCTCGCAGTCCTCGAAGACGAGCTCGCACGTGTCCGAGCCGCGCATGCCGAGCTTGTCGAGCTTCTGGGCGGTGGAAAAGCCCTTCATGCCCTTCTCGACGATGAAGGCGGTGATGCCGCGCGGGCCGGCATCGGGGTCGGTCTTGGCGTAGACCACCAGCGTCTCGGCGACGGGACCGTTGGTGATCCACATCTTGCTGCCGTTCAGCACGTAGCGGTCGCCGCGCTTCTGCGCCCGCGTCTTCATCGAGACAACGTCAGAGCCCGCTCCCGGCTCCGACATCGCCAGCGCGCCGACATGTTCGCCCGAGATGAGCTTGGGCAGGTAGCGGCGCTTCTGCTCCGCCGTGCCGTTGCGACGGATCTGGTTGATGCACAGGTTGGAATGGGCGCCGTAGCTGAGACCGACCGAGGCGGAGGCGCGCGAGATTTCCTCCATCGCCACGCAATGCTCCAGATAGCCAAGGCCGGCGCCGCCAAACTCCTCCTCCACCGTGATGCCGTGCAGGCCCAGGGCGCCCATCTGCGGCCACAGGTCGCGCGGGAAGGTGTTGGTGCGGTCGATCTCGTCGGCGCGGGGGGCGATCTTGTCCTGCGCGAAGGCGCGTACCGTCTCGCGGATGGCGTCGGCCGTCTCGCCGAGGTCGAAGTTGAAGTCCTGCGGACGGTTGCTGGGCATGGCGGGGTTCCTCCTCTTGTCTTGTGGCTCGTTATACGCGCTCGGGCGGAAGACTGTCAGCGCGCGCGGCCGTGCGCCGATGCCAAGCCGGCGCCTCGGCCACGCGCACACCCATTAGCCCGTCATTAAGCGCAGGTTGCTAGCGTCCCCGCCTGTTCCATTGTCCGATTGCCTTGGAGAGCCCTTGCAACCGTCGCCGCAGCATCTGGAAGAGGCACCCGCGGGTTGGCGCCGCGCGGTGAAAAAGCTCGCTTCGCGCCAGGTGCTGTCGGCGGCCACCACGCTCACCATCCGTGTCGCCTCCGCCGGCATCGGCTACGTCGTGCAATTCGCGCTGGCGCGCGTCCTTGGCGCGACCGAGTACGGCGTCTTCGCCCTGGCATGGCTGTGGGTGACGATCGGCGGTTTCGCCGGCTGCTTCGGCTTCAGCCAGACGGTGGTGCGCTTCCTGCCGCGCTACCTGCAGAAGGGCGACCTGGCCCTGCACGATGCCTTCCTCACAGTTGGCCGGCGCGTCGTCGCCCTCGTCTCGGGCGTTCTCGCGCTCGGGGGCGCCGCCGCCACGCTTCTGGCGGGCGGCTGGGCGGGCGCCATCGCACCGTTCCTCATCGCTGCCGCCTGCGTGCCCGTCTTCGCCTATGCCGACCTGCTCGAAGGCTTGGCGCGCTCGCGCGGGTGGCTGAGCCTCGCCTTCATCCCGCCCTACATCCTGCGCCAGCTGCTCGTCCTCGGTTTCGTCGCCGGCGCCTACAGCCTTGGTTGGCCGGGGACGGCCGTGACGGCCATGGTCGCGAGCTTTGCCGCTCTCGTCATTGCTGCAACGGTCCAGCACGTGCTCATCATGCGCCGGATGCCCGCGGCCGATACGCCCAAGAAAAGCCTGCGCCGCGTGCTGCCGCTGTGGCTGCGCTCGGGCGGGCTTCTGTTTCTCGCCGACGGGGCGCGGCTGCTGCGCACCTATGGCGACACGATCGTGCTCAGCGCCTTTCTGCCGCCGGCGGCGGTCGGCATCTACTTCGCCGCGACGCGCGTCGCCTCGGTGCTGGGCTTCGTCGAATATTCCGTCAGCGCCGCCATGGGCTACCGCTTCGCCGCCATGGCAGCGAGCGGCGACCGCCGGGCGCTTGCGCGCCGCGCCGCCCAGGCGGTGGTTGTCACGCTGGTGCCGGTGCTCGTCGGCGGCGTCGCGTTGTGGCTGCTCGGCGGCTTCGTGCTCGGCCTGTTCGGACAGGCCTTCATCGCGGGCACGACGGTGCTGCCGCTGCTCATCGCCGCCCAGGTGCTCCGTGCTGCCGTCGGGCCGGCAGACGACCTGCTCAACGTGCTGGGGCGCGAGCGCTGGACCTTCATGAGCCAGCTTGCGGGGCTCCTCGTCAATGTCGCGACGGGGCTCCTGCTTGTGCCGGTGATCGGCATCGTCGGGGCGGGGCTCGCCTCGCTCGCGGCGATGGCGGCGACGACTGTCATCCTCGGCACGGGTGCATGGCTGCTCCTCGGAAGCCACCTGCGCAGCGGGGGCATGGGCGGCGGAAGGCCGCAACCGCAGGACGCAGGGTCGCGTTGATCGAACGATGCGGCCATTGAATGCTGCGCGCGAGAAAAATCGGAACGGGGACAATACGGGGTAAGCTTGAAGCGGGAGGGCCGCGGCTGTGAGGAGCGAAGTTCAGGAAAAGACACACTCTTCCGGTGCCGCGTATCGGAGCGAGATGACGACGGTGGCGGACCTGCTGCCCCAGCGCGAGGCCTGGGAGCGACTGGCCAGGTCTGCCGTCGAGCCCAACCCGTTCTTTGAGCCGGATGCGCTGTCCGCTGCTGCGCGGTTCATCGAAAAGGGCACCATCTGGGTCGTCGCCGTCTGGCGCGAGCAGGGTGGGCGGCGCGAGCTCGCCGGCCTCTTTCCGCTGCAGTTCGGGGATCCGCGACACGGACTCCTCTGGCCGCTGCCGAGCCTCTACGTCAGCCGCATGTTCTCATCCACCTCCGCGCCCCTGATCTGCGCGAGCGATCCGGAGGGCGTGTGGGAGGCCTTCCTGCGCGACCTCGGCCGGCTGTGCCGGGGGGGCGCAGTCCTCAAGTGTCCGCGTATGCCGCGCGGGCGCGGCGCGTCGACCGCGCTCGAGAACGTCATGGCACGGCAGGGCATCAGACACACATGGCTTGGCGGATATGCGCGTCCGGCCGTCGAGAGCGACCTGTCGTATGACGCCTATGTGGCGCGCTATTCGTCCAAGCGCCGGCGCAACCTGCGTCGGGCCGAGCAGCTTCTGGCGACGTACGGCGACGTGACCTACCACACCGTCGAGGGGCCGGGGCCCGAGGCCGCGCGCGCCTATGCGGATTTCCTCGCCATCGAGGCCGCGGGCTGGAAGGGGGCGGCGGGCACGGCCCTCGCCAAGAGCGAGACCACCCGGAATTTCGGCGAGCATCTGTTCGGCCCCCAGCGCGTCGCCGACGGGGTGACCTTCGACATCCTGGCCGTGTCCGGCCGGGCCGTGGCGGTCAACGTCAACCTCGTGCGCGACGGCGTCGTCTTCGCCGCCAAGAGCGCCTATGACGAGCACTTCTCGCAGGCGAGCCCCGGCACGCTGCTCGATCTCTATCTCCTGCGTCGTACGCTCGACGGGAAGGTCTACAAGCGGCTCGATTCCTGCGCGCAGCCGAACCATCCGCTGGCGGCCTACTGGCTGGAGGAGCAGGAGGNCGGAGCCCTGTTCCTCGCCACGACCGCGAGCACGCCGCGCTGGTACTTCGAGGCAATGCTTCTCACCATCCGCCAGACGCGCCGCCTGCGCGAGCAGGCGAAGGAGCTGATCGCGCGCCTCAGGTAAGGCGAGAGCGGGCCGGCGGTGCTGGCCACCCGCTGCGACCGGGGCCGCTCAGAGCTGGCCCTTCTTGAACTTTTCCCACATGTCGGCCGTACCGAAAAAGGCGTTGCGGTCGACGTCGCCCTTGACGCCCGGCACGCGGCCCGTGGTGGTGAACTGCCAGAAGGTCCAGCGCCGGTTGTTGTAGCGCTCCTCCGGCTCGGCGGCGACGGAGCGCACCCAGAAGTGGTATCCGGGCAGCTCGTTCTCCAGCACCTCCTGATGGAAGGTGATGTCGGTATAGATGATCGGCCGCTTGCCCGTGTGCGCCTCGAGCTCGGCCAGCATCAGGCGGATCTTCTCGAGCGCTACCTCGCGCGGCACCTTCTGCGGGCAGGTCCTGGAATGGCCGTTCCATTCCACGTCGAGGACTGGCGGCAGCGCATCCGGGTCGTTGGGGATGTGCTGGCGGAACCACTCGGCCTGCTCGTGCGCGGGGCGGCACCAGTAGACGAAGTGATACGCACCGCGCGGGATGCCGGCAGCGCGCGCGCCCTCCCAGTTCTTGTAGAAATTGGGGTCGATGTGGTCGCCGCCCTCGGTCGCCTTGATGAAGACGAACTGCGTGCCGGCGCGGCGCACGGCCGTCCAGTCGATGTCGCCCTGCCAGCGGGAGACGTCTATGCCGTGGATGGGATAGCGGTGCGCCTTGGCGACCCCCGGATGCGGCTTTCGATCGCCCTTCTCCGGATAGAACGAATCCATCGAGGAGCAGGCCACCAGGGCGAGGGCGGCGAGGGAGGTGACGACAAGGCGACGGAGCATCGGGCGGCGTGCGCTCTTTGAGAGAAACATGCCGCGACGATTCGTTTCAATGTGTTGACGAACCCTTTACGACAGCCCGAACCAGAGCGTCGCAATCCCGAGAAAGGCGAAGAAGCCGATCACGTCCGTGGTCGTCGTCACGAAGGGGCCGGAGGAGACGGCGGGATCGACCCCGAGCCTGTGCAGCGTCAGCGGGATGAGGATGCCGCCCAGCGCCGCCACCGACAGGACGGTGAGCATGGCGAGACCGATGACGAAGCCGAGGTCTCGGATGCCGAACCACAACACCGCCACCGAGCCGAGGATGATGGCGAAGCCGATGCCGTTGCAGACGCCGACGGCGACCTCGCGGCGGATGATGCGCCAGGNGTTCGAGCGGCGCAGCTCCTGCGTGGCAAGCGCGCGCACCGTCACCGTCATGGTCTGCGTGCCGGCATTGCCGCCGATCGAGGCAACGATGGGCATGAGCACGGCCAGCACCACCATCTGCTGGATAGATCCCTCGAACAGGTGGATGACGTTGGCCGCCACGATGGCCGTGACGAGATTGGCGAAGAGCCAGGGAAAGCGGCTGCGCACCGTGTGCCAGACGGTGTCCGACAGCTCCTCGTCGCCCTTGACGCCGCCGAGGGCCTTGAGGTCCTCGTCGGCCTCCTCCTCGATGACGTCGACGATGTCGTCGATCATCATCACGCCCACGAGGCGCTTCGACTCGTCGACGACGGCGCACGAGACGAGGTTGTAGCGCTGGAAGAGCCGCGCCGCCTTCTCCTGGTCGTCCGTGGCCTGGATGAGGTGCTGGTCCTCGCTCATGATATCGCTGATCTTCGCCGGGCGCTTGGTGCGCAACAGGCGGTCGAGCGGCACCGTGCCGATCAGCTGGAAGGTCGGGTCAACGACGAAGATCTCGTAGAAGGTGTCGGGCAGATCCTCCGTCTCGCGCATGTAGTCGATGGTCTGCCCGACGGTCCAGAACGGCGGGACGGCGATGAACTCCGTCTGCATGCGCCGGCCGGCCGAATCCTCCGGATAGTCCAGCGAGCGCTGCAGGGCCACGCGCTCGGGCGGCGGCAGCTGCTCGAGCACCTCGGCCTTGTCGTCCTCGTCGAGGTCTTCGAGGATGTAGACAGCGTCGTCGACATCGAGCTCGCGCACGCCCTCGGCGATGTTGGCGTTCGGGATGCTCTCGAGCAGCTCCTTGCGGATGGTGTCGTCGACCTCGGTGAGCGCGGCAAAGTCGAAATCGCTGCCCAGCAGCGCGAGCAGGCGCGTGCGGTCGTCGTGGTCGAGCGCCTCGATGAGGGCGCCGAGGTCGGCCTCGTGCAGCGGGTCGACGAGGCGCCGCAGACCCTCGGCATCACCCTCGGCGATGGCCCTGGACGCACTCTCCAGAAAGGACGGGTTGACGTTGCCTTCTTCGTCCCGGAACGCGAGCGCCTCGGGCGCCGTCTCATGCTCGACGTTCACCATGCTCATCCGCCCGCTGATGTGTGTGGAGTTCGACGCCCTTCTAGGGGGGCTGTTTGAGGAAGACAACCGCCCACGGCCGGCTTTGTTGCACGCGGACGGCCTTCGCGCCCGTCCCGCGGGCGAATCGACTCACATGCCGGGCTGCGGCCCGCGCGGGGCGGNGCCTCCGATGACGAGCACCCAGTAGTTGCGTCCGCCCGCCCGAGCGTGGGCGAAGCCAATGTGGGAGGCGGGGGACTGGAGCATGTTGCGGCGGTGCTCCGGCGAGCGACGCCAGTCCTCCACCACCTCCTCCAGCGAGCGCTGCCCCATGGCGATGTTTTCCGCCCCGTGCGTGAAGCGCCGCCCGGTGGCGTTCATGCGGTTCCAGAACGAGCCGGCGGCGTCGTGCGAGAGCAGGTTCTTCTCCGCCATGGCGCGGGCCTGTTGCCGCGCTGCCGCATTGAGCGCGTCGTCCGGCGTCACCGGACCGAGCCCGTTCGCCGCACGGAAGCGCGAGACGGCAGCGGCCGCGGCCGGCGCGGCCTGCGACGATACGGAATCGACGGTCTGGCGTTTGGAGCCCGCCGTGGTGCAGGCCGCGAGCGCCAGGGCGAGCGAAACGACGAGAACGGGAGCCTTCATGAGCGTCATTGACAGCTGAGGGAACAACGCTTCTCGATGGCGCACCCGGCAGAAGTAAGGCCGGGCGAAAACAAAACGGCGATCCCTCGCGGGACCGCCGTCTGGAGCCGTCGGCTCGAATTCATGGTGCGGTCGAGAGGACTCGAACCTCCACTCCTCTCGGAACTACCACCTCAAGGTAGCGCGTCTACCAGTTCCGCCACGACCGCAACCGCTTCGTTGGAAACGTCCGTTTCCGGAAGCGGGCTGGGATGTAACAGATCGGAGTCGGCTCCACAAGAGCCCCCTTGCGGCCTGTGCAAAAACCCCACGCCGCGGGCATGAAAAAAGGCGCTGCGCCGGCGTTTTCCGGGGGCTGCCACGGCTTGCGCCGCCGCTGCGGGGGCTGCGCTGCGACTTTCGAACTTGTCGAATGCGGGAAGGCGCCCCACTTTCTGCGGCGGGCCGCGCGGGATGCGTCGGCGTGTCACGGGACAGGATGGCGGTGCGGTGCTGAGGGCGAGAGACGAGTTGAGCAGCCTGATGCTGCCGCAGGCGGGCGCGCCGCCCGTCGAGTGGCGCATCAGCGAGGGCTATGTGGGCTACGAGGAGGCCGTGGCCGCCATGGAGGCCCGCGTCGCGGCGATTGCGGCGGACGAGGCGGCCGAATGCGTCTGGCTGCTGGAGCATCCGCCGCTCTACACGGCCGGCACCTCGGCCAACGATGCCGATCTCGTCGATCCGGGCCGCTTTCCCGTCTTCCGCTCCGGTCGCGGCGGCCAGTTCACCTATCACGGGCCGGGCCAGCGGGTGGCCTATGTCATGCTGGACCTGTCGCGGCGCACGCAGGACCTGAGGGCCTTCGTCGCTGCGCTCGAGGCCTGGCTCATCGCCACGCTCGACAGCTTCAACGTGCGCGGCGAGCGGCGGGAGGACCGCGTCGGCGTCTGGGTGCGCCGGCCCGAGAAGGGGCTGGCAGCGGAGGACAAGATCGCCGCCATCGGCATCCGCGTGCGCCGGTGGGTCACTTTCCACGGCATCAGCCTCAACGTGGAGCCGGACCTGTCGCACTTCTCCGGTATCGTACCCTGCGGCGTGCGCGAGCACGGCGTCACCAGCCTCGTCGACCTTGGCATCCCGGTTACCATGCCGGAGGTCGATGCCGCGCTGAGGGCGCGCTTCGAGGACATCTTCGGCCCCACCGTTTCTGTGCCGGCCTGAGCGCGCCGCCGGGCGGCGACGGCCCTCTCCAAACGCGCCTTGGCATCGGCGCACGTTGCCGGACGGCGGGCAGGGCGCCATAGTCCGGCCGACGACCCGCCGTGCGGGGCAAGCCTTGGGGAGGGACGCGTGCCGGCCATCGAGAGCGCGATCGATTCGTCATCCGCCGATTTCCGCGCCAACGCCGCCGCCTGGGCTGAGCTCAGGGCGGAACTCGAGGCACGGCGGGCCGAGGNGGCGCAAGGCGGCCCGCCCCGCGCGCGGGAGAGACACCTAGCCCGCGGCAAGCTGCTGCCGCGCGAACGCGTCATGCGCCTCATCGATCCGGGCTCGCCGTTTCTCGAGATCGCGCCGCTCGCGGCCTTCGGCATGTACGGCGAAGCGATCCACGGTGCCGGGCTGATCGCCGGCATCGGCCGCGTCGAGGGCCGCGAGGTCATGATCGTGTGCAACGATTCGACCATCAAGGGCGGCACCTACTACCCGATGACGGTGAAGAAGCACCTGCGCGCGCAGGAGATCGCGCGCGAGAACAGGCTGCCGTGCATCTACCTCGTCGATTCGGGCGGGGCCAACCTGCCGCACCAGACCGAGGTCTTCCCCGACAGGGATCACTTCGGCCGCATCTTCTACAACCAGGCGACCCTGTCCTCCCTCGGCATTCCGCAGATCGCCGTGGTCATGGGCTCATGCACGGCCGGCGGCGCCTATGTGCCGGCCATGTCGGACGAGACCATCATCGTGCGCCGGCAGGGCACCATCTTCCTCGGCGGTCCGCCGCTGGTGAAGGCGGCCACGGGCGAGGTCGTCTCGGCGGAGGATCTCGGCGGCGCGGACGTGCATGCCCGCCAGTCGGGCGTCGCCGACCATTACGCGGTGGACGACGTGCATGCCCTCGCGCTCGCCCGTCGGATCGTCGCCAACCTCAACACCGTCAAGAAAAGCGACATCGCCCTGACCACGCCGGTCGAGCCCCTCTACGACCCGGCCGAGCTGGAGGGCCTCGTGCCCACCGACCTCAAGAAGCAGTACGACATCCGCGAGGTGATCGCCCGGCTCGTGGACGGGTCGGAGTTTGACGAGTTCAAGCGCCTTTACGGTACCACGCTCGTCACCGGCTTCGCCCGCATCTGGGGCATCCCCGTCGGCATCATCGCCAACAACGGCATCCTTTTTTCCGAATCGGCGCTCAAGGGCGCGCATTTCATCGAGCTGTGCTGCCAGCGGCGCATTCCGCTCCTCTTCCTGCAGAACATCTCGGGGTTCATGGTGGGCCGGCAGTACGAGGCCGGCGGCATCGCCAAGGACGGGGCGAAGCTCGTCACTGCCGTCGCCTGCGCCCGTGTGCCGAAGATCACGGTGCTTGTCGGCGGCTCCTTCGGTGCCGGCAACTACGGCATGTGCGGGCGGGCGTATTCGCCGCGCTTCCTCTTCACCTGGCCGAACAGCCGCATCTCGGTGATGGGCGGCGAGCAGGCGGCGAGCGTGCTCGCCACCATCAGGCGCGACAACCTAGAGGCCGAGGGCAAGGCCTGGAGCGCGCAGGAGGAGGAGGCGTTCAAGGCCCCCATCCGCGCGCGCTACGAGGAGGAGGGCAATCCCTATTACGCCACCGCCCGCCTGTGGGACGACGGCATCATCCTGCCCTCCGAGACGCGCCGCGTGCTGGGCCTTGCCTTCTCCGTCTGCCTCAACGCGCCGATCGAGGAGACGAGATTCGGCGTTTTCAGGATGTGACGGACCGGGGCGAGCGCGCCTTCCGCGACATCGGGCCTGCGCGGGCCGCCGGCCGCGCATTCCCTGTCCACATCCCCGGCATTCCGCCCGGCGGCCTCCACATTGCCGCCGAGAGCCGCTACTGTCCGGCTATTAAACCGTTTCAGAGCCGACAAGCGCCGCACGAGCGGCCGGGGACAGGGAGACGTCGCATGGCATCGAAGGGCAAGGNGGCAATCATCACGGGCGCGGGATCCGGCGTGGGACGGGCGGTGGCGATCGCCTTCCTCAAGGATGGCTACAACGTCGTCCTCGCAGGCCGTCGCAGGGACGCGCTGGAGGAGACGATTCGCCTCGCCGGCGCCGGGGCCGGCCAGGCGCTCGCCGTGCCGACGGACGTCACCGACCCGCAGTCGGTCAAGGCCCTGTTCGCCGCCTGCAAGGAGCGCTTCGGGCGGCTCGACGTGCTCTTCAACAATGCCGGCGTCTCGGCGCCGGGCGTGCCGCTCGAGGAGCTCACCTACGAGCAGTGGCAGAAGGTGGNCGACACCAATCTCACGGGGCCGTTCCTGTGCACGCAGGAAGCCTTCAGGATCATGAAGGACCAGAACCCGCGCGGCGGCCGCATCATCAACAACGGTTCCGTCTCGGCCTATGCGCCGCGGCCAAACTCGGCTCCCTATACGGCCACCAAGCACGCGATGTCGGGTCTCACGCGCTCCACCTCGCTCGACGGGCGCAAGTATGACATCGCCTGCGGGCAGATCGACATCGGCAATGCGGCGACCGACATGGCCGCCAAGATGGCCGAGGGCGTGCCGCAGGCGGACGGCTCCATCAGGAAGGAGCCGCTGATGGACGTGACCCATGTGGCGAATGCTGTGCTGCACATGGCGAGCCTGCCGCTCGACGCCAATGTGCTCTTCATGACCGTGATGGCGACGAAGATGCCCTTCGTCGGCCGCGGGTGAGGGCAATGGTGGCGTGCCCGCCGGGGGGCTTCCCGTGGCGGGCGGGGCAGGGTAAGCCGTTGCATCCCTTCTCTGAGCTTCAGGAGTGAACATGTCTTCGATCGAACGCATCGGCGTCGGCCCGCGCATGAGCGAGGCGGTGGTCGTCGGCAATCTCGTCTTCCTCTCCGGTGAGGTCGCCGAGGACACGACGCAGGACGCGGCTGGCCAGACCCGCCAGATCCTCGCCCAGATCGACGAGACGCTGAAGAAGGCCGGCACCGACAAGACCAAGATCCTCAAGGCCAACATCTGGCTGGCGGACATGGCCGACTTTGCCAAGATGAACGAGGNGTGGGACGCGTGGGTGCCGCAGGGCCACACGCCGGCCCGCGCCACCGTCGAGGCCAAGCTCGCTGCTCCGGAATACAAGGTCGAGATCATGGTCGTCGCGGCGCGCTGACGCCAGCGGCCATCTGACCGGGAAGGGCGCGGCACACCGGTGCCGCGCCCTTTTCCTTGCCGTGCGCAGCGTTGCGGCGGCATCTGCCGGAAAAGGACAGGTTTTCGTCGCCTGTCGGAACCATCCGCTCCTTTCGCGTGTTGGTCTCACGAACGTGGATGGCGAGGCGTGAACTGCATCCACGGTTCGATCGGAAAGCACGCGAACCAGGCCGACCTGAGCGCGCGCCCGAAGGGGGCGTGACGCAAGGGACCGCGCGTCCCGCGAAGGTCAGCAGAAGAGAGGATTCCGTCATGCGAACCAAGTTTGGTGTCACCGTTGCAACTGCTGCGCTGCTGTTGGCCGTGCCGGCCATGGCGCAGACCACTGCTCCGTCGACCCCCGAGCAGACCCCGCCGGCTGTACAGCCGCAGGCGCCCGGCGCCGCGCCCGCCGTGCCGAGCACGCCCGGCGCCACCGAGATGAAGGCTCCCGACAGCTCGGCCGCGGCCCCGGCCATGGGCGCGCCGGCCGGCTTCGTGACCGCCCAGGGCGAATCGCAGTGGATGGTCTCGAACCTGATGGGCAAGACGGTGGTCGGCATGGACGACAAGACCATCGGCGAGATCAGCGACGTTGTGCTCGGCCAGGAAGGCCAGGCCGATGCAGCCGTGATCGGCGTCGGTGGCTTCCTCGGCATCGGCCAGAAGGATGTCGCCATCCCGTTCTCCGAGCTGCAGGTGTCGAAGAACGCCGAAGGCGAGATCGAGAAGATCACGCTGTCGGCCACCCGCGAGCAGCTTGAGCAGGCCCCGGCCTTCAAAACGCTCGCCGACATCCGCTCCGAACAGGACAAGATGAGTACGGGTTCGACGCGGCCGGCGGATCAGACCGCGCCGCCGGCTCCGGCCACGCCGCCGGCTGCCGCGCCGAACCAGTGACGGTAGCAAAGGTGGGCGCGTGACGTGTCGCGCGCCGCACCAGGCGGCTCGCCCCGGCGGGCCGCCTTTTCGCGTCCGGCGTTTGCCTCCCGACGGTGCGCGTCTAGGATCGCGTCTAGGATGTGGGCAGCTTGCCGCTGGCGGGGACGAGCGATGGCGCGGGCGAGCTTGAGCGAGCGTGTGACGCAGGGCAGGGGCGCGGCCGCGGCGGATGTCGTCGTGCGCGACGTCCGGCTGCTCGATTTTGTGACGGGCGATCTCGTCGCGACGGACATCGCGCTATGGGGCGACACCATCGTTGGCACGTATGACCGCTACGAGGGGCGCGAGACCATCGATGGCGGCGGGCGTATCGCTGTGCCGGGTTTCATCGACACCCATTGCCATGTCGAATCGTCGCTGGTGACGCCGCAGGAGTTCGAACGCTGCGTCCTGCCCCATGGCGTGACGACCGCGATCTGCGATCCGCACGAGATGGCGAACGTGCTCGGGGCCGCAGCCTTCGACTTCTTCCTCGCCTCGTCAGAGCGCATGGTGATGGACCTCTTCGTGCAGCTGTCGAGCTGCGTGCCGGCGACGGCGCTCGAGACGTCCGGCGCGAGGCTCGATGCCGACGACCTTCTGCCCTACCTGGCCCATCACAAGGTCATCGGGCTCGCCGAGTTCATGAACTTTCCCGGCGTCCTCGCGCTCGATGCCGCCTGCGTCGCGAAGCTGCAGGCCTTCGCCAACAGCCATATCGACGGCCACGCCCCGCTGCTGAGGGGCAAGGATCTCAACGGCTATTGCGCCGCCGGCATCCGTACCGAGCACGAGGCGACGAGCGCGGAGGAGGCGCTCGAGAAGATCCGCAAGGGCATGACGGTGCTCATCCGCGAGGGCTCGGTGTCGAAGGACCTGCACGCCCTCGCGCCGCTGCTCACGCTCACAACCTCGCCCTTCCTTGCCTTTTGCACCGACGACCGCAACCCCCTCGACATTGCGGAGGAAGGGCACATCGACTTCCTCATCCGCACCGCCATCGCCCTCGGCGCGCCGCCGCTCGCCGCCTATCGCTCCGCCTCGCTGACGGCTGCAACCGCGTTCGGTCTGTTCGACCGCGGCATGATCGCGCCCGGCAAGCGGGCCGACATCGTCCTCCTCGACCATCTGGAGGAATGCCAGGTGTCGGACGTCATCGTCGGCGGGCGGCTGCTGCGGCCAGATCTGTTTGCGCAGCGTGAGCCCGTGGCGCTCATCGGCCTCGCCAGCATGAAGGCGCGCGAGGTCTCGGCAGCTGATTTCGCCATCCCCGGCGCGGCGGGCGAGCAGCCTGTCATCGGTGTCATCCCCGGCAAGATCATCACGGAAAAGCTGAGCCGTCCCGTGCCTGCGCGCGACGGCGCCCTCGTCGCCGATCCGGCGTCGGATATCGCCAAGGTCGCGGTCGTCGCCCGCCACGGGCACAATGACAACATCGGGCGCGGCTTCGTCTCCGGCTTCGGCATGCAGCGCGGGGCCATCGCCTCGTCCGTCGGGCACGACAGCCACAATATCTGCGTCGTCGGAGTCGACGACGCGGACATGGCGCTCGCCGTCAACCGCCTCGGCGCCATCGGTGGCGGCTTCGTCGTCGTCGAGGGNGGGGTGGTCCGGGCGGAACTGCCCCTGCCGGTCGCGGGCCTGATGAGCGACAGGCCCTATGAGGAGGTCCATGCCGGCATCGGCCCACTGCGTACGGCGGCCCGTGGGCTTGGCGTGACGTTGCCCGAGCCCTTCCTGCAGGTGGCATTTCTGCCGCTGCCGGTGATCCCGCATCTCAAGATCAGCGACTTCGGCCTCGTGGACGTCGACCGCATGCAACTCGTCGCGCACCAGCTCGAGCAGCCGATCGCTCAGTGGTAGGGGTCGGCCGCGTCGCGTAGCCCGTCGCCCATGAAGTTGAAGGCGAGGACGACGACGATGACGGGGGCGATGGGCCACAGCAGCCAGGGATAGAGGTTCACTGCCGCCAGGTTCTGCGCCTCGTTGAGCAGCACGCCCCAGCTCGTGATCGGCGGCCGCAGGCCGAGCCCGAGGAAGGACAGGGCCGTTTCGCCGAGGATCATTGAGGGAATCGACAGCGTCGCCGAGGCGATGAGGTGGCTCATGAAGTTCGGGATGAGATGCCGGCCAATGATGCGCGCCCGCGAGGCGCCCATGAGCTCCGCCGCCTTGACGAAATCCTCCTCCCGGAGGGCGAGCAGCTTGGAGCGCACCGCCCGCGCCAGGCCCGGCCAGTCGAGCAGGCCGAGGATGATGGTGATGCCGAAGAAGACGAGCACGGGGCTCCAGTTCGGCGGCAGGGCGGCCGACAGGGCCAGCCACAGGGGCAGCTCCGGCAGCGAGCGAAGGATCTCGATGAGACGCTGGATGGCGTTGTCCACCCATCCGCCCAGATAGCCGGCGATGCCGCCGAAGAACAGGCCGAGCGCGAAGGACACGGCAATGCCCACGATGCCGATGGTGAGCGAGATGCGCGCCCCGTAGACGATGCGCGAGAAGATGTCTCGCCCCAGCCGGTCGGTGCCGAGCAGGAAGAACGTGCCGCCCTCGGGCGGGCACACGAGGTGGAAGCGCGTCTCGAACAACCCCCAGAAACGATAGGGCTCGCCGGCGCAGAAGAAGCGCAGCGGCTGCGGGCGGCTGGTGTCGACCTCGTAGTCGCGCGTGAAGGTCTCGAGGTTGAAGCGGAAGCTGTAGGGATAGACGAAGGGGCCGACGAACGAGCCTTCGTGGAACAGATGCACTGGCTGCGGAGGCGCGTAGAGGAAATCGCCGTTGCGCTGGGCCTGCCCGTAGGGCGCGATCACCTCGACGAAGGGAATGGCCGCATAGAGCGCCACGAGGATGAAGGCCGAAACGACGGCCAGTTTGTTGCGGCGGAACTTCCACCAGATGAGCGTGAGCGAGGAGGCGCGGAAGAAGCGCTCGTCCTCACTGCCGCCGGGCTCGCTTGCGCCAGGGTCGAAGGGCGCCTTGTCGACGAAGTGTGCGCTGCGGCGCCGGGAGGGCATCTGGCTCACGTTCGTCATCTCAGCGTTGCCCCAGCCGGATGCGCGGGTCGAGCCACGCCAGCAGCAGGTCGGAGATCAGCATGCCGACGACCGTGAGCACCGCGACGAACATGAGAATGAAGCCGGCGAGGAACTGGTCCTGCGACTTGAGAGCCGCAAGGAGGATGGGGCCCACGGTCGGCAGGCTGAGCACGAGCGACACCAGCACCGAGCCAGAGACGAGGTTGGGCAGCAGGTTGCCGATGTCGGCGATGAAGGGGTTGAGGGCCATGCGGAACGGATATTTGAGCAGCGCCCGCGTCTGCGGCATGCCCTTGGCCTTGGCCGTGACGTAGTACTGCTTCGACAGCTCGTCGAGCAGATTGGCGCGCATGCGCCGGATCATCGCCGCCGTGCCCGACAGGCCGATGACGATGGTCGGCACGATAAGGTGCTGCAGCAGGGAGCCCACCTTGGCGAGGCTCCACGGCTCATTCGCATATTCGGGATCGAACAGGCCACCGATGGAAATGCCGAACCAGTGGTTCATGTAGTAGAGCAACACGAGCGCCAGGAGGAAGTTGGGCGTCGCAAGGCCGATGTAGCCGACGAAGGTGGCGAGGTAGTCACCGATCGAGTATTGGCGCGTCGCCGAATAGATGGCGATGGGAATGGCCACGACGTGCAGGAAGACGACCGTGGTGAGGTTGACGAGCAGCGTCAGCCACAGCGCGTCGCCGACGACCTCGTTGACCGGCCGGTCGTACTCAAACGACCAGCCCCAGTCGCCTTGCAGCAGGCCGGAGAAGCCGTTGGGGCCCGGCCATACGCCGATCCAGACGAGGTACTGCTCGAGGACCGGCCGGTCGAGGCCGTATTGCTTGATGAGGAACTCGGCCTTGGCCGTTGCCGCTGCGTCGCCCTGGGCGCGCAGCTCGGCGATCTGGTTGGTCAGGAAGTCGCCGGGNGGCAGCTTGATGATGAGGAAGACGAGAAGGCTGATGACGGCGAGCGTCAGCGCCATGGTGACGAGCCGTCGAGCGACGAAACCGATCATTGCGCAGCCGCCACGCGCCGGTCGGCGCGGTCCCAGAACATTTCGTCGATGCGGTAGATGCCGAGGAGGGCGGTCGGCTCCCAGCTGTAGAGCGCCTTGTCCGGGAAGTTGGCGAGGCCGTCACGCAGCACGATGGGCTGCAGCGCACCGGCCACCGTGCCGATCGTCCACTGGTTCTCGGCGTGCAGCATGAGCATTCGCTTCCAGATGCGCTCCTGCTCGGCCTCGTCCGTTGTGCCCAGCCACTGCCGGTAGAGGGCGAGCAGCTCCTTCGGCTTCTCCATGTCGCAGGCTTCGCCGACCTTGCCGTGCGTTTCCACATACTGGCCCCACTTGGGCCAGGAGAGGTGATACTGGCTGATGGGGGCGAGCTCGCCGGGCGGCATCGCCGCCGTGGGGATGGCATTGTCGAGGCCCGGGCCGGCAGTCATCACCGGCAGGCCGGAATAGGCACGGTTGCGCAGCACCGTCCTGTCCTGCGGCTTGATGAAGAGCTTGATGCCGATCTCGCGCCAGAACTCGCCGATGAGCTGGAGGGTGTCGACGAGCATCGTCATGTCGCCCTCCACCTCGACGACGATCTCGAGCTGGCGCCCGTCCGGCAGCAGCCGCACGCCGGAGCTGTCGCGCCGGTCGAGCCCGATCTCGTCCAGCAGCCGGTTGGCCTCGCCGGGATCATAGGTGCCGTAGAGCTTCCGGAACGGCTCCTCAAACAGGCGCGAGCCCTCGCGGACGGNGTTGTTGCCCTCCATGCCGAGGCCGAAGAACAGGGCGTTGTTGATGGTGCGTCGGTCGATGCCGAGGGAGAGCGCCCGGCGAAAGCGCTCGTCGCGGTTGAGCTTGCGCCACTCCGGGTCGGTCGTGGTGAGATTGGGATAGAGCGTCACCTCCGAGCCGCGGGCGATGGGCCACAGCAGGGTGCGGTAGCCCTTCGCCTTCTCGCCCTGCTTGAGCACGGGGATGTCGGCCATGGTCAGGCCGCGCGCCAGGAGGTCGGCCTCGCCGGCATTCGCCTTGGCGGCGAGCAGCCCGCTCGAGGCGATGTCGACGTAGACCTTGTCGATATAGGGCAGTTGCTGCCCGGCGGTGTCGATGCGGTGGTAGTAGGGATTGCGAACGAAAACGAAGCGGCTCGACGGGCCTGCGGTGACGACGCGCCAGGGGTCGAGGGNCGGCAGCTCGGGGTTGGAGAAGTCCGGCATCGCGTCGACGCGGTTGTGCAGCGCGGCCCAGGATTTGAGCTTCTGCCGCGCGGCGGCCTGCGCCAGCGACTGGGGGTCGGTGTAGCGCGCGTGAAAGCGCTTCAGGAAATGCGCCGGCCGGTAGATGTGCGGGGCGAGCGGCTTGGCCAGCGTGGGCAGGAAGAGGGGGTTTGGCTTCGACCACGTATAGCGCACGGTGGTCTCGTCCAGTACCTCGAAGGTCGGCAGCTCGTTGTCGACGAGCATGAAATCGGGCGGCCCCGCCGGCATGAGGTGGCGGTTGAGCGCGACATCCTCCCACCAGTAGCGGAAGTCCTCGGCGGTGAAGGGGTGCCCGTCCGACCAGCGGTGCCCCTTGCGCAGGTGCAGCGTGAAGCGGCGCCCTTCCTCCACGTCGTAGGAGGCAAGGATGTCCGGCACGAGATTGAGGTTCTCATCGTAGCCGACGAGCCGGGCATAGGCCATGACGGACAGGTAGCGGATGTCACGCGCTCTGGCGGCCAGCGTCCTGATCGAGCCGCCCTGCCGTCCCGTGACGCGGCCGTGTGCCTCGAGATCCACCACCAGCGGCTCCTGTGGCACCCGCTCGGCAATCGGAGGCAGCTGGCCGCTGCCGACCACCTCGGCAAAGAACGGTGTCTCCTTGAGGGCCGGCATCGCTTCCGCGGCTCCGGGGCCGGTGACGAGGGCCGCGAGGCAGAGCAGGAGACCCGCCGTCGCACGGCGCAGGGAGACGGTCGGAAGGCAACGCGCCGTCATGCTGCGATCCTCGCGCCGGCGTCGGTCACGCGCACGAGGTGGCCGGGCTCGACCTCCACCATCTCGCCGGGGGTGTCCGCCGTCAGCCGGTAGGGCACAGGCCAGTCGGCAGGATTGGAGAAGCGGTCGCTGCGCAGCTTGGCGAAGTCGAGCGGACGGTCGAGGTCCGGGCTCGGCACCGCCGCCAGCAGTGCCTGCGTGTAGGGATGTAGCGGCCGCCTGAAGAGCATCTGCTTGGGCGCCTGCTCCACGATGCGGCCGCGGCACATCACGGCGATGTCGTCAGCGATGTAGTCGACGACTGCAAGATTGTGCGAGACGAAGAGGTAGGAGAGGCCGAGCGCCGCCTGCAGGTCCTTGAGCAGGTTGAGGATCTGCGCCTGCACCGACACGTCGAGCGCCGACACTGGCTCGTCGCACAGCAGCACGCGCGGCGACAGCGCCAGTGCCCGCGCGATGCCGAGGCGCTGGCGCTGGCCNCCGGAGAAGGAGTGCGGATAGCGGCGCAGGTGGTGCTTTTCCAGGCCCACGAGCGAGATCAGCATCTTCGCCTTGGCGAAATGTTCGTCGGGCGTGCCGATGCCGTGGATGACGAGCGGCTCGGTCAGGATCTCGTACACCGTCATGCGCGGGTTGAGCGAGGAGAACGGATCCTGGAAGACGAACTGCACCGCCCGGCGATAGGCGAAGAGATCGTCGCCCGACAGCGCGTGCACGTCCCGCGGGCCGTCCCCGTCGTCGAAGAGGACGCGCCCCTCGTCGGGCGCGAGGGCGCGCATGATCATCTTCGAGAGGGTCGTCTTGCCGCAGCCGGATTCGCCGACGAGGCCCAGCGTCGTGCCGGGCGTCAGCTTGAGGCTGACGCGGTTGACGGCGTGCACCTTGCACGTCTCGCCCGAGAACCAGCCGGCGCGCATGGTGTAGGTCTTCGACACGTCCTCGACCGAGAGCACCGGCCCCCGCGGCACCGGGCGCACGGGGCAGGCAGCGGCTGCGGCGGCGATGATCTCGCCGCTCGCCACCTCGCGCAGCGGCGTCAGCCGCTCGCCGGGCGCCATGTTGAAGCGTGGCACCGCGCGCATCAGCGCCTTGAGATAGGGGTGCTGCGGGTTGCGAAAGAGCTCGTCGCGCGACCCGGATTCGACGATGCGGCCGCGGTACATGACCACCNCCTCGTCAGCCACGTTGGCGACTACGCCAAGATCGTGGGTGATCATCAGCACGGCCATGCCCGTCTCGGCCTGCAGCTCACGGATGAGGTCGAGGATCTGCGCCTGGGTCGTCACGTCGAGCGCCGTCGTCGGCTCGTCGGCGATGAGCAGGGCGGGCTTGCAGATGAGCGCCATGGCGATCATCGCCCGCTGGCGCATGCCGCCGGACAGCTCGAAGGGGTAGGTGACGAAGGTGCGCTTGGGATCGGGGAAGCCAACGCGGGCGAAGACGCGTTCCGCTTCGGCGCGCGCCTCCTGCGGGGNGACCTTGCAGTGCAGCTGCAGAGCCTCCGTCACCTGGTCACCCACCGTGTGCAGGGGCGACAGCGATGTCATCGGCTCCTGGAAGATCATGGCAATGCGCCCGCCGCGCAGGGCGCGCATCGCCTCGCTGCCGGGGGGAAGCTGCGCGATGTCGACAGGGGCACCGCCGGCTTCGTCAAAGAGGATGCTGCCAGCCGCAATCCGCCCCTTCTTGGGCAGGATGCGCATGATCGCCTGGGCAGTGACCGACTTGCCCGAGCCCGATTCCCCGACGAGGGCGACCGTGCTTCCGGAGGGAATGTCGAACGAGACGCCGCCGAGCGCTCGGAAAACNCCGCCCCCGTCGCCAGCAAACTCGACAGCGAGGTCGCGGATGCTGAGCAATATGTGGTTGGCGCGCTCTTGTGCCGGCGTCAACGCCACTCTCCCGATGCCCCCTGGGAAGTTCCAACACTAAAGCGCTACGCGCAAAAGTTAAAATGACTTTCTTCGGTCNCCCCTCGGCTGATGGCAAACGCAAGTGCCGGCAGGCCTCTCATGGCCGGAGGGCGCGGCCCTCCCGCGTGCCGGCGAAGATCTCGCGGGCCGAAAGCGGGGNGAGGGCGCCGCTGCTCCCCAGAACGGTGAGGAGCCGTTCGCAAAACTGCCAGACGGCCTCGTCGTGCACCAGGTGATGGGTGAGGAGGCCGATCGGCTCGTCCGCGTCGGCGAGACCGCCTACGCGCCGCAGGATGGCCTGTGCGAGCCCTGCGAGCAGGCGAGCCGGATCGACGAGGCTGCGGGTGCCACGCCAGTCGATGGGGTCGACGTGGGTGTTGACGAGCGGCAGGCCGGCCATGTCGGCCGCCGTCCGGTCGCCGAAGAGTGAAAGCCCGCTATAGCCTGCACGGGCTAGGGCAGGGGCGATGTCCGGGGTGCACCGGTTCCAGGGTGGCACGAAGGCGGGAACCAGCTTGTCGCCGAAGAGCGCCTGGCCCAGCATCAGGCCGCTGCGCAGGTCGCGCGTCAGCTCCGTCGGGTCGCGGTGGGGCCCAAACTCGGCCTTCTTCTCGTCAGCCGGGGCGTGGTTGGCGTGGGCAAAGCCGTGTACCAGCNCCTGCGCGTGCGGCACTGTGGCGAGCCGCACCGCAAGGTCGTTACCCGTCCGCGACGGGATGGCGGCAATCGCCACCGGCACGCCGGTGCGCTCTGAGAGTGCGAGCAGCCTGTCGAGGGCTGGCGTCGTATGCGTCGCGTCGTCGTCGCGCCACCACAGGCCGAGCCGCCGGCCGCTGCGGGCGAGCATGTCGAGCGCCTCCTCGAGCGCGGCCCAGCCGCGCGCCTCACCATCGGTGCCGGCGCGGAGGGGCGCGAGTGGCGCTGCTGCCGGCCGGGGACGCGCGCAGAGCTCCTCGATGATCGCCGTCGACCGTTCCACACCGTCGAGCGCGACGGCGAGCGCCTCCGGCCGCGGCCGCGACAGCGCGCGGCCAATGGCCTCGGCCAGCAGCGGGCCGTCGAGCGCCGCCTGGGGCACCACCTCTGCGAGACCGGAGGCGGCGAGATGCTCGGCACGCTGGCGCTGCTCGGTCTCGTTGCCTTCCTCGAAGGGCACGAGCACAGCCCGTGCCCGCGTGCGGATGAGATCCGTCACGGTGTTGTAGCCCGCGAGGCTTACCGAGACGGCGCAGCGCGCGAGCAGGGCCCGGAAGTCAGGGCGCGCCCGCTCGACGGTGCAGTTGACCGGGGCGGCCGCCGCGAGCTCGTTGAACAGTTCTGCGTCCACTCCCTGGCCGACGAGCAGGTGAAAGGGACGTTCTGGCATGAGACCGGCAGCCGCGATGGCCGCCCGGTAGAGCGGCATGGCGGCTGCGCTTGCGCCGCCCGAGACGAGGACGAAGTCGCCCCGCGGCGCGTCGTCCGGCTCGGCCTGCTGCGGGCGGTCGGCCCCTTCGTCCACATAGCCGGTATAGTGGAGGAGCGGTTGCAGCGCGGCGCTCACCGGCCATGAAGCCGACAGCGGCAGCACCGCTTCGTCTCCGTGTACGAGGATGCCGTCATAGGCCGACAGAAGCCGCGCCTCCGCCTCTGCAACCCGCTCGGCGCGCGCGGGCGCCACCAGCACGTCGCGCACCGAGGCGAGCAGGATCGGGGCAGGCTTCAGCGCGCGGGCGGCTTGAATCAATGTGATGAATTCCGCAGCCAACATCCTGCGGCCGAAGGGAAAAAACTCGGTGATCACCGCATCGGGTCGGCCCTCCCTCACGGCGCGGGCGAGGAGATCTGCCCGCTCCTGGAGCAGTGCGGGCGAGGCCTGCTTGCCGTCGGCGTCGAGAAGGGTGCGGAAATCGACGCCGTTCGAGCGCAGCGGCGGCAGTTGCAGCAGCTCCACGCCGTCGAGCCGCACCAGCGGCGCGGGCATGCCGCCGGAGGCGAGGGTGACGCGATGGCCGGCGCGCGCGAGGCCACGGGCGAGCGCTGCCATGCGCGTGAGATGCCCGGCGCCGAGCAGGTGGGTGACGGCGATGAGAATGTGACGCTTCAAGGCCGAACTCCGATGGCGGACAGGGCGTCTGCGAGGACGGTGGCGGCGCGTTCGAGCGAGCGCTCGCCGTGGACGAAGCGGCTTGCCGCGGCTGCCATGTACCGCCGCCGCACGTCATCCCCGAGGAGGCCGACGATGGCCGTCGCGAAGGCCGCCGCGTCGCGCGCCGGGGNGAGGACGCCCGTCTCCCCGTGGCGAACAACGCTCGCAACGCCGCCTTCGTCGCCTGCGACGACCGGACAACCCTCGGCCTGCGCCTCGAGAAACACCATGCCATAGGCCTCGTTGACTGCTGGCCAGACGAAGAGGTCGGCCTCGGCATAGAAATGGGAGAGGATGTTCCTGTCGTCCACGCGCCCGGCAAGGCGCACCCGCTCGCCGAAGGGAGCGAACAGCGCCTCGACCTCGGTCCGTGCCGGGCCATCGCCGACGATGGTGAGCTGCCACGGCAGCCCGGCGAGCCTGCCGAGCGCCTCCGCCAACAGGCGGTAGCTGGCCAGCTTGTCGCCTGGCCGCATCATTGCCACGGTGAGCAGGCGGGCGGGTCGGGCGGCCTTGTCCGCCGGGCCCGCAGCATTGCCTCCTTTGCGCCCGCTTACGTCGAGAAAGGGTGGAAGATCGACGAGATCCTGCCCCGGCGGGCGGGCTGCCTCCAGCGCCGGGCGGTCGTTGTGCGTCATGACGAAGACGAGGCGTGCAGCGTCCAGCGCCCGCTCGGCGCCCTCATGGCCCACGGCCCACGGTCCGCCGGCGCGTTTGGGTGCGCGCGAGCCCTCCGCAACGACATAGGGGATGCCGAGCGCCGCGGCGACGCGCGGCCCCGTCCAGTCGGGAGCCTTGTAGTAGACGTGGTAGGTGAACCACGCCCGCGGCCGTTGCGCCGGGGCGAGGGCGCCGTAGGCTGCTACGAGCCTTTCCGCCTCGCGCTCTCCCTCGGCGCGCAGCCGTGCTTGAATCGTTTTGTCGCCGGATCCGTCGAACGTCCTGATCCTGCAGGCGATTTCCGGTCGGTAGCCAGCCCGTTCCAGCGCCGCGAGGAACAGCCGAGCCATGCGCCGGTCGCCGGACGGCATCGCGTCGTCCGGGGCCTTGAGCGGTGCGTAGAAGGCCAGGGGGCCGCCGCTCACGGCCGTGCCTCCTCCTTCTCGGTCTTGGCGGCGCCCTGGTCGGTCGTCACGCTGAGGCTGGCGCGCAGGAGCGCTGCGATGCGCGCGATGCCGCCGTCGGCGGAGAAGTCGTTCCGCAACCGCTCATAGGCGGCCATGCCGAGCCGGTGGCGCACCTGCGGGTCTCGGGCGAGCAGGTTGAGGGCGTTGGCGAGGCTCTCCCAGTCACCCGGCGGCGTCAGCCAGCCCTCGCGGTCGTGGCGGATAAACTCGGGAATGCCGGAGAAGTCGGTGGCGATGATGGCGAGGCCCTGGCTCGCCGCCTCCATGACAACGTTGGGCAGTCCGTCACGGTCGCCGCTTTTGGCTTCCTTGGCCGGCAGCACGAAAATATCCGCCTCGCGCATGAGGCTGATGACGTCCGGTTGCGCCTTGGCGCCGAGGAAGATGACCTTGTGGCCGATGCCCTTGGCCGCGGCCTGCTGCTTGAGGCTGGCCAGCAGCTCGCCGCTGCCGATGTGTGCGAAGCGCCAGTGCAGCCCCTCCGGCAGCGCGGCGAGGGCGCTGAACAGGTCGTCGTAACCCTTCTTCGCCACCGCCCGTCCCACGGAGATGATGCGGACAGGATCGGCAGGATCACTGCCGTCGCGCGGCGGGCGCCCTTCTGGCGGGGCTGGAAAGCGCGAGAGATCAAGCCCGTGGTAGACGAGGCGCACATGCCCGGCGTCCGGCGCCAGGGCGGCGAGGTGGCGGTGCCCCGTCTCGGTGCAGGTGACGCCCCAGGCGCTCTCGGCGATCTTCTCGCGCTTCTCCCACTCCGGCGTCGTCCAGATGTCCTTGGCGTGGGCCGAGAAGCTGAAGGAGAGACCCGTCAGCAGGCTCGTATAGCGCACGACCGAGGCGGGCGTGTGCAGGTAGTGGACATGGAGGTGGCGGATGTCCGGCGGCAGCTCGCGGGCCATGACCAGTGCCTGCCCGAGGCGCCGGCCGCGGTTGGGCGTGAAATCGCGTTTCAGGTCCCGCCAGAAGGCCGACAGGAGCCTGCCGAGCCGCGGATTGCGCAGGGCAGCGAGGGCGCCGCGCAGCACCCGCAGCGGCTCCTGGTAGAGATATTCGGGCAGATAGGTGACGGGCGCCGCGATCTGCCGGTGCATGGGGTGGCTGACGCGCTCTGTCGGGTGGCGCAGGGACCAGATGGCGAGGTCGAGGCCGTTGCGCTCCAGCCCGAGAATTTCCTGGGCGATGAAGGTCTCGGACAGGCGCGGATAGCCCTTTACCACGATGGCGACGCGCGACGGCGGCGAAGCGCCGCGAGGGGAACCCTGCTTCGTCATATCGCTTATTCGGCGGCCTGGCTCATCGCCCCCGTGCCGCGCTGCGCGAGCCACGAGGAAAAGCGCTGCTGGATGACGTCGAGCCCGTCGAGGAGGCCTGGCACGGTCACTTCCGACGGACGTTTCTGGTCCGGCAGCCGGTCGATGGCGCGCGCCATCCGCTCAGGATCGCGCCGGCCGTTCTCATGCACAAGCATGTTGACGAGCCCGAGCCGCTCGGCCTGCACGGCGCGGATGTACTGCTCGCGCCGCGGGCTGGTGCGCGGCACGATGAGCGTGGGCTTGTCGAGCGACAGCACCTCGCAGAACGTGTTGTAGCCGCCCATGGCGACGACGGCCGTGGCGCGGCTCATCAGCACTTCAAGCTTGGTGTCGAATGCAATGGCGTCGAGCTTGGGGTTGCGTGCGATGCGTTCCATGAATCCGCGTCGCGTGTCGCGGTTGATAAAGGGGCCGAAGACGATGACCGCCGGAAGTTCCGGCGGCCTGGAGGTCTCGTAGGCGGAGATCGTCCAGTCGATGAGATCGTCTCCGTCGCCGCCCCCGCCCGTGGTGACGAGCACGAACGGCCCTTTCGTGATCCTGGGATAGCGCGTCAGGCCGGGCTCCTGCGGCAGGCTGCGGCGCAGGTAGCCGGTGTAGGTGATGCGCCTCGTGATGTCTTCGCCGAGCGGCAGGGCAGCGAGCGGCTCGTAGATCTCGCGCAGGCCGTAGACCCACACCTCATCATAGTAGCGCTCCAGCACCTCGGCAGCGCCCTTGCGCTCCCACTCGGGCACGAGCAGGGCCGGCTCGTCCATCACGTCGCGCACGCCGAGCACAATGCGCGCCCCCGTGCCCTGCAGACGCTCGAGCGCGGGCAGGATCTCGCAGCGGAAACCCGTCGGCTCCTTGTCCACGATGACGAGGTCCGGCCGGAAGGTGCGGGCCGTCTGCTCGATGATGGCGCTGCGCAGGCCGATGGCTTCCTCGAGATGCACCTGGAGATTGAGGCTGCGGTAGTCCCCGTCCGGCTGCTTCACGACGCCGGGCACCCGCACGTAGTCGACCCCCGAGCCGAACTCGAAATTGCCGATGACGGGAGAGCCCGAGATGATGACCACCGAAACGCCGGGCCGCTCGGCCACAAGCGCGTTGGCGATGGCGCGCGAACGCCTCAGATGCCCAAGGCCGAACGTATCGTGGCTGTAGATGAGGACACGCGCATGCTGGTCTTGATCGGCATGCGGGCTGTACCCATCTTGCCCGGGGTTCAGCAACAGGGGGCCCATCTCTGCTGCCTTCATCGGCAGCCTCCTGGTCAGTCGCGGTTGGTGTAGCCTAGGGGGCAAGGGNCGTTTGCGCCCTTATCTAATTCTTCTAGCATGCAGCCGGGCGCGCATCCCTGTCCTCGAGCAAGACTCCCTCCTGGGCGTATGTCACGGACAGTGGCAACGCCTGCAGCTTGAATCAAGGAGAAAGGCTTGGACAAGAGCCTGTTTCGCTACATTTGGCGATTTTCCAAGCGCGAACAGCTCGCGATCTTCGCGGTCGTGATCGCCTCCTTGCCATTCTATTTCTGGTCGCTCGACCTGCCGAAGCGCATCGTCAACGACGCGATTCAGGGCGGTGCCTTCGCCGAGGGTGCCGCTGAAGCCCGGTTTTTCATCATCGCCTTCGACCTGCCCGCCTTCATGGGCGGGGGCGCGGTTGAGCTGTTCGAGGGCTTCCGTGTCGACCAGCTGGGCCTGCTCTTCGGCCTGTCGATGCTGTTCCTCGCCCTCGTCCTCATCAACGGCGCGTTCAAGTATGTGATCAACGTTGCCAAGGGGGCGCTCGGCGAGCGGATGCTGCGCCGGCTGCGATTCGACCTCTTCTCGACGACGCTGCGCTTCNCCCCCTCGACGCTGCGCACCGTGAAGTCGTCCGAGACGGCGACCATCATCAAGGACGAGGTCGAGCCCATCGGCGGCTTCATCGGCGATGCCTTTGTCCAGCCCCTGTTTCTCGGCACCCAGGCCGCGACGGCCATGGCCTTCATCCTCATCCAGAACGTGTGGCTCGGCCTTCTCGCCGCAGCGGTGGTGGGGGTGCAGTTCGTCGTCATCCCGCGCATGCGGCGCGTCCAGCTGCGCCTCGGCAAGGAGCGGCAGATCGCCTCCCGCAAGCTCGCCGGGCGCATCGCCGAGATCGTCGATTGCATGGAGGCCGTGCACGTCCATGACGCCACTGCCTGGGAAAAGGCGGAGATCGGCGAACGGCTGCACCACCTCTTCGACCTGCGCTTCCGCATCTACAAGTGGAAGTTCATGGTCAAGTTCATCAACAACCTTCTCGCGCAGATCACGCCCTTCCTTTTCTATGCCATCGGCGGCTATCTCGCACTCAAGGGCCAGCTCGACATCGGCCAGCTCGTCGCCGTCATCGGCGCCTACCGGGACCTGCCGCCGCCGCTGAAGGAGCTGATCGACTGGGACCAGCAGCGCCTCGACGTGCAGATCAAGTATGATCAGATCATCCAGCAGTTCCTGCCGGACAAGCTCGTCCCGCTCGATGTCCTTGCCGCGCCGGAGACGGACGACGGGCCGCTCGCGGGCCCCATCGTCGTCGACCGCCTGCGCATCTCCGACCCGCACGGCTCCGTCCTCGTCGAGGATTTTTCCTTCGAGCTGCCGTTTCCGGTGCGGCTCGCAATTGTCGGCAACGGCGGCCCGGGGCCGAGCACGCTGGCGCGGGCGCTTGCCCGCCGGCACGACGAATATGCCGGGCGCATCACGATCGCGGGGCGCGATCTCGGACGCATTCCCGAGAGCCAGCTCGGCCGCTATCTCGCCTATGCAGGGTCGGAGCCCGCCCTCTTCCCCGGATCGCTCAGGGAAAACCTCATCTACGGCCTGCGCAACCGGCCCGTCCGGCGCATTCCGGACGACGGGCCGCAGGCGCGCCGCCGGCGCATGGAGGCCGAGCGCACGGGCAATCCCGTCGACCGGCTCGATGACGAGTGGATCGACTACGAGCGCCTCGGCGTGAAGGATGCCGACGGGCTCGACGGCGTCCTGCTCGCGGCACTCGGCAGGATCGGCATGCGCGAGGACGTCTACCGCTTCGGCCTGCTCGGCCGCGTGTCCAGCCAGCGCATGCCCGACCTTGCCGGAAAGGTCGTTGAGGCGCGCCGCCGCCTGCGCACGATGCTGGCCGAACAGGGCATCGAGAACCTCGTCGAGCCCTTCGATCCCGCGCGCTACAACGCCCAGGCCAGCATCGGCGAGAACCTGTTGTTCGGCGTCGCTGTCGGGCCCGCCTTCACGGGGCGGGGGCGGGCGGTGAACCCGGTGGTGCGCAAGGCGCTCAGCCGCGGCGGGCTGACGGACGACCTCGTCGTCATCGGCGCACGCATCACCGAGACGATGACGGAGATCTTCCGCGACCTGCCGCCGGGCCATCCGCTCTTCGAGCAGTTCTCCTTCATCGATGCGGACGAACTGCCCGACTACGAGGATATCCTGCGGCGCATCGCGGCCAAGGGGCTGAAGAGCCTCATCGGGGAAGACCGCTCGCGTCTCATAGCCCTCGCACTCGACTACATCGAGCCGCGCCACCGCCTCGGTCTTCTCGACGACCGGCTGCGGCAGGCGATCGTCGCGGCCCGTGCCATCTTCCGGCAAGAGCTCGATGGTTCCGTCTGGGCGCGCCAGCTCGACCTCTACGATCCCGAGCGGGTGTGCGATGCCGCCCCCCTGCGCGAGAACTTGCTCTTCGGCCGCATTGCGCATGGCATCGCCGACGCCCAGTCGCGCGTCATGGGCGTGGTGAGCGCCGTGGTCGACGAGCTGGGCCTGCGCGAGGAGGTGGAGAAGGTGGGGCTCGGCTTCCAGGTCGGCCCCGGGGGGCGGCTTCTGGCCCCCCACCAGCGGGCCGGCGTCAATCTGGTGCGATGCCTCATCAAGAAGCCCGACATACTCATTCTCGACGGCGCGCTGGTGGCCTATGGTGAGGAGCAGGCGCGGCGCATCCGTGAGGGCCTTCTGGCGATGTTCGAGGATCGCTGTTTGATCGCGGTGCTACGGGATGAAGCGCAGGCCGAGGGGTTCGATGCGCTCATCGTGTTCGAGGGAGCAAGGGCGGAGCTGCGGCGCTGCCCGGCCGGCGGTGCGAGCCGACGCGACGCCGGCTCCGCTGCGGCGGCCGGTGCTGTAGGGGGACACGGATGACACTCGATTCGGAAGTTCAATCGCTGCGGCAGGTGCCGATGTTCCGGGACATCGATCCCGCGCGGCTCAAGCTTCTCGCCTTCACCGGCGAGCGGGTGCATTTCTCCGCCGGGCAACTGTTCTTCCGGCAGGGCGATGCGGCCGATGCCGCCTATGTCATCCTCGAAGGCCAGGCGGAGGTGACGCTCGACACGCCCTCGGGCCCGCTGAAGGTGGCCGAGCTCGCCCGCAACGACGTTGTCGGCGAGATGGGCATCCTGTCCGACACGCCGCGCTCGGCGACGGTGACAGCGGCGACGCCGGTCGTCGCCCTGCGGATCGACAAGCGGGTCTTCCTCGAGCTGCTCAACCAGTTCCCGCAGATGTCGATTGCCGTCATGCGCGAGCTCGCCAAGCGGCTGGAGCGGACCAACGCGCGTCTCGTGCGCAGTAACTCCTGATAAGGGGCGCGGTTCGCCCCGGCGCCCGCCGACGCTAACATGGCCCCGGCGAGGCAAGTGGCGGGGCGAAACATGGCCGTCGGTAACCTGGACACTGCCAGCACGCGCTCCGCCTGGCGGCGGCTCGGGGCGCTCGGCACCTTCGGGCGCCTGCCAGAGCGCGCGCAACGCATCGTCGACGGCGAGACGCGCGAGGCGGAGATGCTCTCCGCCTGGCTCGTTGTGGCCATCGCGGTGTTCTTCAACGTGCTCTACGCCGTCTCGCCCAAGGCGCTCGACGCCATGGGCGCCTTCCGGCCCGTTCCCGTCGTCGGCGGAATCTTCCTCGTGCTCGGCCTCGTGCGCGTCGCGCTCGCCCGGCGCGGGCGGATGCGGGGCTGGCTGGTGCCCGCCTTCACGGTCGTCGACTTCGGGCTGCTCTACGGTCTCATCTGGTCCTTCCACCTGCAATACCAGCAGCCAGCAGCCTTCTATCTCAAGGCGCCGACCTTTTTGCTCGTCTTCCTCTTCATCGCCATCAGGGCGCTGCGCTTCGAGCCGCGCCTCGTCATCTTCGCCGGATGCGTCGCTGCCGCCGGCTGGGTGGGGATGACGGCCTACGCCCTCCATGCCGGGGACGCGGACGGGGACGGGCCGGTGACACGCGACTTCGTCACCTACATGACGTCGAGCAGCATCCTCGTTGGCGCCGAGGTTGAGAAGATCGTCGCCATCCTCCTCTTCACCGGTGTCCTCGCCATCGTCATCGCGCGCGGCCGGCGCCAGCTATTGACGGCGGCGCTTGGCCTGTCGGCGACGGCGGAGCTGTCCCGCTTCTTCGATCCCNCCATCGCCCGGCGCATCACGAGCGGCGATGCGCTCGCGCCGGGGCGCGGCGAGATGGTCGAGGCGGCGGTGCTGATGGCCGACATCCGCGGCTTCACCCGCTTCGTCGCGGACCATCCGCCCGCCGAGGTCATGCGGCTGCTCGTGGCCTACCAGCAGCGGATGGGGGCCGTCATCGCCGAGCACGGCGGCGCCATCGACAAGTTTCTGGGAGACGGCATCCTCGCCACCTTCGGCTGCACCGGAGCCTCGCAGACCCCGGCCGCCGATGCGCTGCGGGCCGCCCTCGCCCTTGCCGGGGAGGCGGCGGTCTTCGGCCGCGCCTTCGCCGCGGCCAGCGGTCGCAAGGTCGAGATCGGCTTTGCAGCGGTCTTCGGCCGTGTCCTGTTCGGCACCGTCGGCAACGATGGCCGGCTGGAATACNCCGTCATCGGCGAGCCGGTGAACCTCGCCGCCAAGCTCGAGAAGCATAACAAGGTCGGCTGCACCTGCGTGGTCACGGATGCGGCCACGCTCGTCAAGGCCGAGGCCGAGGGCTTCGCCGCGACGAGCGCCTTCCGGCTCGTGCCGGGCGTCACGGTCGAGGGGGTGGCGGGGCCGGTCGATCTCGCCGTCATCGACCAGGAGAAGGTGGCCGAGCCCGCGTGACCGGCGCGCGGCCGCGGCGGACCCATCACCGACGGGATATCCGACCGTCGCGGGCGATCGGCGGCATTCTCGCCGTCACGGTCTCACGAAGAGCCACTCGTCATGCGCCACTGCGTCGATGCCGGCGGCATCCTCGCCCTCAGCCGCGGCGCCGGCTTCCGTCCCCCTGTGGGCCCGCCAGCCGGTGAAGGCGGCGAGCGCACGCTGCGTCGCACCGGCAATGTCGGCTTCGCCGCTCTCGGAGAGCACCCTGGGATGGAACGAGGCGATGACGCTCACGTCCACATGCGCGAGCAGGGGGGAGATGGCCGGCAGGAGCGCGTATTCGGCGCCCTCGAGGTCGATCTTGACGACACGGCGGGGCGCTTCCGGCAGCAGGGCGGCGAGCGCGGCGGGCGTCACAGCCTCGGCCTGCCAAGTGGTGTCCGCGCTCCCGGCAAGAAGCAGGCTCGACATCGAGTCGCCGGGCTTGCGCCGGGCGCCGAAGGTGACGGTGCCGGCGGAGGGGTGGATCGCTTTCGGCACCACCGTGACGCGTGCGGCGAGCTGCGGATTGGCGGCGAGGTTGCGGCCGAGCTGGTCGAGCGCCGCCGGGTCGGCCTCCACGGCCACCACGGCCGCGCCGCGGGCGGCGGCCTGCAACGTCGTCGGTCCGACCCAGGCGCCGAGGTCGACGAACAGCGTCGAGGCATCGACGAGCGCGTCGAGGAGGCGGCGGGTGCCGGGCTCCCACCTGTCGGCAGCGACCCGATCCCAGAAGGTGGGCTGGTCGTCGGCGAGCGCGATGCGCCGGCCGGAGAGGACGACACTCCGCTTTGCCGCCATCATCACGCCGCCCTGTCGTTGAGATGGCAGGCCGAGACCCGCCCCGGCCCGACCGCTTTGAGCGCCGGCCGCTCCGCGCGGCAGCGGCCGAAAGCATGGGGGCAGCGCGGATGGAAGTGGCAGCCGCTCGGCGGCGACAGCGGCGAGGGCAGCTCTCCCTTGAGGGCCGAGAAGGTCTTCTTCTTCGGCTCGAGCCGCGGCACCTCCTCAAGCAGCGCCCGCGTATAGGGATGGTTCGGTGCGCGGAACAGCTCCTCGGCCGGCGCGAGTTCGACGATGCGGCCGAGGTACATCACGGCCACCCGGTCCGCGATGTGCTCCACGACGCCGAGGTCGTGGCTGACGAAGAGATAGGTGAGGGCGAGCTCCTCCCTCAGCTTCATGAAGAGGTTGAGCACCTGCGCCTGGATCGACACGTCGAGCGCAGCGGTCGACTCGTCGCAGACGAGCACCCTGGGTCTGACGGCAAGCGCCCGGGCGATGCCGATGCGCGCCCTCTGGCCACCAGAGAACTGGTGCGGGTAGCGCCGGCGCGTGGCCGGATCGAGGCCGACGCGGGTCATCACGTCGCACACGTAGTCCTCCACCTCGGCGCGCGAGACGAGGCCGTGCACCACCGGGGCCTCGCCGATGATGTCGATCACGCGCAGGCGCGGGTTGAGCGACGCCATCGGGTCCTGGAAGACCATCTGCACCGCGAGGTCCACCTTGCGCCGCGCCGCGCCCGTGAGCTTCGCCACGTCCTGCCCCTCGTAGGAGACAGTGCCGGCGCTCGGCTCGAGGATGCCGGCGACGATGCGGCCGAGGGTGGACTTGCCGCAGCCGGACTCGCCGACGAGGCCGACGACCTCGCCCGGCGCGATGGCGAGGTCCACGCCGTCAACAGCGTGGACCACCTGCTCGCGGCGGCGCGCGCCGAAGAGGTTGGCGATCTTCTCGGCGGCGTCGAGCTTCCGGACGAAGCGCTTGGACACGCCATCGAGCGCGAGGATGGGGGCGGCAGTCACGCGGCGGCCTCCACGGGAATGAGCGGATGGAAGCAGCGGAAGGCGCGGGCGTCGCCCGCGCGCGTTACGCCGGGCGGGGTCGTGCAGGCGGCGTCGGCCCGCGGACACCGCGGCGCGAAGGCGCAGCCCGGCGGCAGGTTGGCGAGCGAGGGCGTCATGCCGGGGATCTGCGCCAGCGGCTCGCCGCGCCTGTTGCGGCTCGGCACGGAGCCGATCAGCCCGTTGGTGTAGGGATGGGCCGGCCGCTCCAGCACGTCGGCGACGCGGCCTTCCTCCACGATGCGGCCGGCGTACATCACGGCTACGCGGTCGGCGAGGCCGGCGACGACGGACAGGTCGTGCGTGATCCAGACCAGCGCCGTGCCGCTCTCGGCGGCAAGCTGCTGCACCTCTGAGAGGATCTGCGCCTGGATGGTGACATCGAGCGCCGTCGTCGGCTCGTCGGCGACGAGCACGGCTGGGCGGTGCAGCAGCGCGATGGCGATGGCGACGCGCTGGCGCATGCCGCCGGAGAACTGGTGCGGATAGGAGACGAGCCGCTCCTCCGGCGAGGGGATGCCGACTCTGGCGAGCGCCTCGCGGGCCCGGTCCCGCGCCGCCCGCTCGGACACCTTCTCGTGGGCGCGGATGGCTTCGATCATCTGCGTGTCCACGCGCAGCACCGGGTTGAGCGTGGTCATCGGGTCCTGGAAGATCATCGCGATGTCCCGGCCGCGCAGGCGGCGCAGCTCGGGCTCGCTCTTGCACGTGAGCTCCTCGCCCTTGAGGCGGATGGAGCCGGAGGCGATGCGCCCCGGCGGGTCGATGAGGCCGAGCACGGCAAGGCCGGTCACCGACTTGCCGGAGCCGGACTCGCCCACGAGCCCCAGCACCTCACCGGCCGCCACATCGAAGCTGACGCCGTTGACGGCGGTGAGCACCCCTTCGCGGGATGAGAATTCCACGACGAGGTCGCGGACGGAAAGAACGGGATCGCTCATCGCGACAGCCTCGGGTTCAGGACGTCGCGCAGCCGGTCGCCCACGAGATTGATGGCGACGATGGCGGCGACGAGGGCGATGCCGGGAAAGGTCGAGATCCAGTACTTGCCGGACAGCAGATAGTCGTAGCCGTTGGCGATGAGCATGCCGAGGGACGGCTCCGTCACCGGCACGCCCACGCCGAGAAACGACAGGGTGGATTCGAGCGCGATGGCGTGCGCCACCTGAACCGTCGCCACCACGATGAGCGGTGGCAGGCAGTTCGGCAGGAGGTGGCGGAAGACGATGCGGCTCTTTGGCAGGGCGAGGCAGCGCGCCGCCTCGATGTAGTCGCGCCGCCGCTCGACCAGCGCCGAGCCGCGCACCGTGCGTGCATAGTAGGCCCACTGCACGATGACGAGGGCGATGATGACCTTGTCCACGCCGCGGCCGAAGACGGCCAGCAGCACGAGCGCCACCAGGATGGCGGGGAAGGAGAGCTGCAGGTCCACCACGCGCATGACAAGACTGTCGATGCGCCCACCGGCATAGGCCGCCAGCACGCCGATTGAGGCACCGACGGCACAGGCGATGACGACCGAGACCGCGCCGACGCCGAGCGAGATCCTGAGGCCGTAGAGGATGGCCGACAGCATGTCGCGGCCCTGTTCGTCGGTGCCGAGCCAGTAGGTGTAGCCAGCAAGGCTCTCCGCCCCCGGCGGCAGCGTGCCGTCCATGATGTCGAGCTGCGCCAGGTCGTAGGGGTCCTGCGGCGCGATGAGGGGCGCAGCGAGCGCGGCGGCGACGAGGAGCACGAGGCCCGCGAGGCCAACGACGGCGAGGGGGCTCTCGAAAAACGCGGCGACATGGCGCAACAGCAGGCTCTCGGCCTTCTCGGCCGGGCGCGCGGCTGTCGTCGGCGCCGGTGTGGCGGCCTGTTCGCTCATGCCTTGGCCTCCTCGAGGCGCACGCGCGGGTCAATGGCGGCGTAGATGAGATCCACGACGAGGTTGATGATGACGAACATCACGACGGTAAGCATGAGGTAGGCCACGATCACCGGCCGATCGAGCCGTCCGATGGAGTCGATGAGCAGCTTGCCGATGCCGGGATAGGCGAAGACCGTCTCCGTGACGACGGCAAAGGCGATCATCGAGCCGAGCTCCAGGCCGAGCACCGTGACGACCGGGATGAGGATGTTCTTCAGCACGTGGACGCCGATGACGCGCGTCTGGGACAGGCCCTTGGCGCGGGCGAACCGGATATAGTCCTGCAGCATCACCTCACGCGTGCCGGCGCGGGTGAGGCGGATGACGAGTGCCATCTTGTAGAGGGCGAGGTTGAGCGCCGGCAGGATGAGATGGGCGAGCCCGTCCAGCGTGAGGAAGCTCACCGGCACGCCGAAGAGGTCACGCGTCGTGCCGCGCCCGCCAGCCGGGAACCAGCCGAGCATGACCGAGAACAGCAGCACCAGCATCAGGCCCTGCCAGAAGTTCGGCAGGCTGAAGCCGAGGATGGAGCCGGCCATTATCGAGTGCCCGCCGAGCGACTGCGGCTTGAGGCCCGCATAGAGGCCGAGCGGAATGCCGACGAAGATGGAGATGAGGAGGGCGGTCAGCGCCAGTTCCAGCGTCGCCGGCAGGCGGTTGAGGATCAGGGTCAGCGCCGGCTCGTTGTAGACGAAGGAGCGGCCCAGGTCGCCGTGCAGCGCATTCCAGACGAAGAGGGCATATTGCTCATAGAGCGGCCTGTCGAGGCCGAGGCGTCGCGTGATCGCCTCCATCTCCTGCTGGTCCGCCTGGGGGCTTGCGAGGATGGCGACCGGGTCGCCCACCGCATAGACGGCGATGAAGACAAGCGTCGCCATGACGGCCAGCACAAGTGCCGCCTGGCCCAGGCGTCGGATGACGTAGACGAGCATCGTCGTTGACCTTGCAAAGGGCGGAGCCCGGCCGACAGGGCGCTCCGGAGCGAGGCTCCTCCGGCGCGCCGCTCGTCCCTCTCGCACTCACGGGAGAAGGGGGAGAGGGTCCGCAGGGACAGGAGCCTGCGCCAGCCTCTCGCCCCGGCCCTTGCCCCGCCTTGCGGGGAGAGGGAGGCGACGCTCCGGCGGTCACGCGCCGGCAGAACGCGCGTGCCGGTCGGATCCGGTCATCGGCCGATGGCCGAGCTTACTGCGCCAGCTTGACCTCGGTCGCCAGCGTATACTGGTCAATGCGCGGCGTGTAGGTGAGCGTCTTTTTGAACGCCCAGGGCGTCACCTCGAAGTGCAGCGGCAGCAGGGCATGGTCCTCCATCGCGATCTTCGAGGCCTTCTGGAGCAGCTCCTCGCGCTTGGCGTCGTCAATGGTGCGCTGCGCCTCCTGCACGAGAGCGTCGACCTCCTTGTTGGAATAGCGGCCGCGGTTGGTGTGGCCGCCGCCGGTTTCCTTGTTCGGCGTCACGACGAGGGCGTTGAGGGAGTTGGACATCTCGCCCGAATCCGCGCCCCAGCCGGCGAGGTAGGCCGAGAACTCGTGCTTGTTGCGACGCGTGAAGAAGGTCGAGGCCGTCATGGCATCGACATTGGTCTTGACGCCGACGCGCGTGAACATCTGCGCCACGGCCTGCGCCACCTTCTCGTCGTTGATGTAGCGGTCGTTCGGCGTGCCGAGCGTCAGCTCAAAGCCGTTCGGGTAGCCGGCCTCGGCCAGCAGCTTCTTCGCCCCTTCGGGATCATAGGCGACGGGCTTGGCATCCTTCGATGTGCCGAAGAGCGGGTAGGGCAGCAGCTCGCCGGCGGGCTTGGCGACGCCGCCCATGATGCGCTCGACGATGGCGTCGCGGTTGATGGCCTTGGACAGGGCCTCGCGCACGCGCTTGTCCTTGAAGGGATTCTTGTCAGTGCCCTTCACGCCCGGCGTCTTGTCCTCGAACTGGTCGAGATGGATGTAGATGATGCGGTTGGACAGGCCCTCGACGATGGTGAAGCCGGCGCCCTTGATCTTGTCGAAGTCCTGGATCGGCGGGTTCTCGATCATGTCCACGTCGCCGGCGAGCAGCGCCGCGACGCGCGGGCCGGCGCTGGTGATCGGCCGCATGACGACGCGCTGCCAGATCGGCTTCTCGCCCCAGTAGTCCTCGTTGGCCTCCAGGATGATGTGGGTGCCGCGGGTGTATTCCTTCAGCTTGTAAGGCCCGGTGCCGATCGCCTTCGCCGGGTCGTTGAAGTCCGCCGACTTCGGCGGCGTACCCATGTTCTCGCAGCCATCCTTGCCGTACTTGACATCGCCGGCACCGAAGACGGAAGCCGAGAGAATGCCGAGCGTTGTCATGTTGTTGGGGAAGAGCGGCTGCGGGCTCGTCGTCTTGACGCGGACCGTCAGCGGGTCGGGCGCCTCGATCGATTCGATGCCACGCGTGAACACGGTGAAGGACGAGGGCGAGTTCTCGACCAGTGGCACCCGGCACATGGTGTAGATGTAGTCGCGGGCGGTGAAGGGCTCGCCGTTCGAGAACTTCACGTTTGGCCGCAGCTTGATCTCCCACGTCGTGTCGTCGATCGCCTTCCACGACTCGGCCAGCGCCGGCAGCAGCTTCTGGTTGGCGTCGGTGGTGATGAGAGACTCGAAGATGTGGCGGCGCAGCGCGTTGTTCTGGCCGACGTTATGGAAGTGCGGGTCGATCGAGGTGGCCTCGGAGGCGACGCCGATCTTCAGCTCCTTCGTGTCCTGCGCGACGGCCGGTTGCGCCATTGCGACCGCGAGCGGCAACAGGGCATAGGCGGCGGGTTTCAGTTTTTTCATTTCCCCTCTCCTCTGGATTGATGTGCGCCACCTTATCGAAAATGCGAGGGAAGCGGCAGCATCCCCCGGCCCGGCGGCTTGCTCATCTCGGACCCGATGCTATTATTCAATCTTGGCATTGTCACCGCCAAAATGAATAACGAGATCGCATAACACTATGCCCTCCGAGGATAGCGAGAGCCGATCATCGCGCCCAAGCCTGCGCGAGCTGGAGGTGCTGCACGCCCTGATCGCCACCGGCAAGACGACGGCAGCTGGCCAGCGCCTCGGCATATCGCAGCCCGCCGTCTCGCGCGCCGTGGCGGCTCTTGAGGAGAGGGTGGGGCGGGTGCTGTTCTCGCGCGAGGGCGGCCGCCTCGTGCCGACGGCCGACGCGCTGGCGCTGGAGGCGGAGGCGGCGCCCATCCTCGCCGGCCTCGCCCGGCTCGAGAACTGGCCGCGCGCACCGCGCACGCAGAGCGTGCTGCGCGTTTCCGCGGCGCCCACGGTGGCGCATTATTTTCTGGCGCCCATTCTCGCCCGGTTCGTTGCCGTGGAGCCCGAGACGCGCGTCGTGGTCGAGATTGGCCGCGGCGGAGACGTGCTTGCGGCAGTGGCGGCCGGCGATGTCGACGTGGGCATCGGCATGCTGGAGACGCCGGTCTCCCATCTTGGCGTGCGGGCCGAGCCGTTCCGCCGCTCGAAGGCGGCCTGCATCATGTGGCCGGGCCATCGGCTCGCGGAGCTTTCCGTCGTCCGTCCGGCCGACATCGGCAGCGAGGAGCCGTTCATCGTCGTCACGCGGCGTTTCGCGGCGCGGGCACTGCTCGACAGAGCCTTTGCAGATGTGGGCATCGAGCCCAGGATCGTGGCGGAGGCGACGACCTCCACTTTCGTGATGGAGATGGTGCGCTGCCGGGCGGGCATCTCGGTGCTCAATCCCTTCCCCATGTCCCTGAGCGACGACGCCAGCGTCGTTTACCGGCCCTTCCTGCCGGAGATCACCTACGAGATGGCCTTTCTTCTGCCGGCGACGGGGGCCGCGCCGCCGGCCGCCCGCCGTTTTGTCGATTTCGTCCGTGCCGAGCAGCCGGACGATCCCTTCACCGTTGCCGTCCGTTGAGCGGCCCCTGCCGGAGTTCCCTGATGTCCAGTCCCGCCATTACCGAGATCCTCGCCCGCCTGGTCTCCTTCGACACGACGAGCCGCAACTCCAACCTCGAGCTCATCGCCTGGGTCGAGGACTATCTTGCCGCCCACGGCATCGCGAGCGAGCGCATCTACGACGCGACGGGCACCAAGGCAAACCTGTGGGCCACCATCGGCCCGGCGGACCGTGCGGGCTACATCCTGTCCGGCCATACCGACGTCGTGCCCGTGGACGGGCAGGAATGGGCGAGCGACCCCTTCACGCTCTCCGTGCGCGACGGCCGGGCCTATGGCCGCGGCGCCTGCGACATGAAGGGCTTCCTCGCCGCCTGCCTGTCGCGGGTGCCCGCCATGAAGGCGGCCGCACTCGCCCGGCCCATCCATCTCGCCTTCTCCTACGACGAGGAGGTTGGCTGCGTCGGCGCGCGCGGCATCGTGGAGAAGCTGGCTCAGGCCGGGATCAAGCCGCTTGGCTGCTTCGTCGGCGAGCCGACGTCGATGAACGTCGTCATCGGCCACAAGGGCAAGCGCAGCCTCAAGGTGCGCGTGCGCGGCAGGAGCTGCCATTCCTCGCTCGCGCCGCAGGGCGTGAATGCCGTGGAGTGGGGCGCCCGGCTCGTTGCCTACATCCGTTCCGTGGCGGAGCGTTTCGCGACGAGCGGCGCCCGCGACCCGCTCTATGACGTGCCTTTCACCACCGCCCATGTCGGCGTCTTCACGGGCGGGACGGCTCTCAACATCGTCCCCGACGAGAGCGAGATCGTCTTTGAGATCCGTGCCATCGGGGCGGACGATCCCGATGCCGTCGTTGCGGAGATCGAGGCCTATGCCCGGCGCGAGCTGGAGCCGGCGATGCAGGCCGTCGACCCGCAGAGCGGCTTCGATTTCGATGTCTTCGCCGGCTTCCCTGGCCTCGACACGGCTCCGGACGCCGAGGTCGTCACGCTCGCCAAGCGCCTGGCCGGGCGCAACGAGCACGCCAAGGTGGCCTATGGCACGGAGGCAGGCCTCTTCCACGCGGTCGCCGGCGTGCCCTCCGTCGTCATCGGCCCCGGCTCCATCGGCGAGGCACACAAGCCGGACGAATATATCGAGATCGCCCAGCTCGAGGCCTGTGGCGCCTTCGTCGACAGGCTCATCGCCCACTGCACGGCCGCCTGAGGCGCGGCACCAGGACATGCGGGCCGGAAGAAGCCGGCCCGCGTCGAACCGCCCGTCAGAAGTCCCGCCCGTTGTAGGGCGTGAGCTTCAGGCTCTCGATATCGACGCCGTCGAGGCAGCGCACGTTGACGGCCACCACGTCGTTGCCGTCGGGTGTCTTGCCGCGGGCAAAGGATTCGATGCCGCAGTGGCGGCAGCGCAGGTGATGAATGACCCTGCGGTTGAACTGGTAATCCTCAAGCGCATCTTCGCCGGAGATCAGCCGGAACCGGTCCGGCGGCACGAAGGTCGGCAAAAGGCCGCGCTTGCTGCAATGCGAGCAGTTGCAGGAGATGACGGTGGCAAGGTCCGTCGTTGCCTCGAAGCGTACCGTTCCGCAGTGGCATCCGCCTTGGTAGGTCTGCATTTTCACGCCCGCCTCTTCTGCTGACCGAGCCGGGACTATGCCATCCGTGGCGGGGGCGCAAGGCCGCAGGAGCGCTTACGTCACCCCGTCGGCGTCCGCCGCCCCGTCCGGCCGGCCGACGCTGACATAGACGAAGCCGCGGCGGGCCATTTCGCCGGCGCGGTAGATGTTGCGCAGATCGACGACGACGGGGGCCTTCATCCGCGCCTTGATCCGGTCGAGGTCGAGGGCGCGGAAGGCATCCCACTCCGTGACGATGACGAGCGCATCGGCGCCCTCCACGCAGTCGTAGGCGCTGTCGCAGTAGGTGACGTTCTCCAGCAGGTTGCGGGCCTGTTCCATCCCCTCCGGGTCATAGGCGCGGATGGTCGCGCCGCCGTCCTGCAGGGCCGTGATGATCGACAGCGAGGGGGCCTCGCGCATGTCGTCGGTGTTGGGCTTGAAGGTGAGGCCGAGAACGGCCNCCGTCTTGCCGCGCACCGACCCGCCGCACGCCGCCACGACCTTGCGCGCCATGGCGCGCTTGCGCTGGTCGTTGACGGCCGCCACCGTCTCGACGATGCGCACGGGCGAGCCCGCGTCCTGCGCCGTCTTGATGAGGGCGAGCGTGTCCTTGGGGAAGCACGAGCCGCCATAGCCCGGGCCGGCGTGCAGGAACTTGCTGCCGATGCGGTTGTCGAGGCCGATGCCGCGTGCCACCTCCTGCACGTTGGCGCCCACCTTCTCGCACAGGTCGGCGATCTCGTTGATGAAGGTGATCTTGGTGGCGAGGAAGGCGTTGGCGGCGTATTTGGTCAGCTCCGCCGTGCGCCGGCCGGTGTAGAGGATCGGCGCCTGGTTGAGATAGAGCGGGCGGTAGAGTTCCGCCATCACCTTGCGGGCGCGCTCGTCGTCGGTGCCGATGATGATGCGGTCGGGGCGCTTAAAATCGGCGATGGCCGCGCCCTCGCGCAGGAACTCGGGATTGGAAACGACGGCGAAATCTGCGTCCGGCCGCGTCTCGCGCACGATGCGCTCCACTTCGTCGCCGGTGCCGACCGGCACGGTCGACTTGGTGACGATCACGGTATAGCCGTCCATGACCTGCGCGATCTCGCGCGCCGCCTGGTAGACGTAGGAGAGGTCGGCATGGCCGTCACCGCGCCGCGACGGGGTGCCCACGGCAATGAAGACCGCATCGGCCGAGCGCACGGCATCCGTCAGGTCGGTGGCGAAGAAGAGGCGTCCTTCCTTGACATTGGTGGCGACGAGATCATCGAGCCCCGGCTCGAAGATCGGGATATCGCCGCGCATCAGGGCCTCGATCTTCGCCGGATCCTTGTCGACGCAGGTCACCACGTGGCCAAAGTCGGCGAAACAGGCACCGGAAACGAGGCCGACATAGCCGGAACCGATCATTGCGACGCGCATCGAGTCACCCGATGGTGGAGAAACAGGCGCCGACCGCTCTATAGCGTCGGGGGGCGAGGGGCAAGGAACCCCCGCAGTTTGACACGGGCGCACGGCTGGGCAAAAGAGCCCCCAAAGGGAGATGCGCGATGGCTGAAGCAGTCCTGGTCGAGGTAACGCGGGGTGAGGTCGTGGAATCCGTGCACCGGGGCGCGCTCGCGGTGCTCGATGCCGACGGGGCTGAGGTTCTTGTGCTCGGCGATATCGATCGGCCCGTTTTTCCGCGTTCCGCGGTCAAGATCATCCAGGCGCTGCCCCTCATCGAAAGTGGAGCGGCGGACCGTTTCGGCCTCACCGAGGACGAGCTGGCGCTCGCCTGCGCCTCCCATTCGGGAGAGCCTCGCCATGCCGAGACGGCCGCGCGCATGCTCTCCCGGGCAGGGCGGGAGCCCGGCTGCCTCGAATGCGGCGCCCACTGGCCGATGGGGCAGGAGGCAGCCCGCGCGCTGGCGCGCAGCGGTGGCGAGCCCACCGCGCTGCACAACAACTGCTCCGGCAAACATGCCGGTTTCGTCTGCGCCGCCTGCGCCATGGAGGTCGATCCCGCCGGCTACATCGAGCCCGGCCATCCGGTGCAGCGGGAGGNGAAGGCGGCAATGGAGGCCCTGACGGGATTCGCCCATACGGACGAGCTGCGCGGCACCGACGGCTGCTCCATCCCCACCTATGCCGTGCCGCTCAGGGCGCTCGCCCGCGCCTTCGCCCGCATCGGCACCGGAACGGGCCTGACGCGCGACCGCGCGGCGGCCTTCGCCCGTCTGAGGGCAGCCGTTGCCACGCATCCCTTCATGGTGGCTGGCACCGGCCGCTTCGACACCATCCTCATGGAGGCGCTCGGGCAGAGGGCCTTTGTCAAGGTGGGGGCGGAAGGCGTCTATTGCGCCNCCTTCCCCGAGCTCGGCCTCGGCATCGCCCTCAAGTGCGACGACGGGGCCGCGCGGGCGGCGGAAGTCGCCATGGCGGCGCTCGTCGAGCGCTTCCTGCCGCTGTCGGATGTGCAGGCCAAGACCGTCGCCGATCTTGCCCGCCCCCAGATTCGCAACTGGAACGGCCGTGTCGTCGGCGCCATGCGCCCGGCTGCGGCACTCGCCGGCGCCTGAGGCGTCACGCGACGGCGTTACCGGTCACGAGGATGCCGCTCGCCCGCGCGTCGGGGCGGACGGCGAGGTCGCCGGTGACGGGCTTGTCGTACTCGTAGCCGACGACGGCGCCCTCGGGCGCGCCGGAGATGACGTTGCCCGAGATCACGGCGTTGCGCTCCTTCGGCACCAGGCTGACGCGGATGCCCGTGCGCGCATTGCGCACGACGTTGCCCGTCACAGTGACGTTGCGCATGGCCCACGACCAGCCGACGCTGATGCCCTTGTCCTCGGCATCCTCGATGACGTTGCCGGTGACGCTCGCCTCGGCCTCGACGTGGATGCCGGTGCCGCCGGCGAGCACGCCGTCGTAGGGGCGAGGCCGGTGGCGCAGGCCGCGCAGCAGGTTGCCGCTGCACACGGAGAGGCGGCCGCCGTGGTCGAGATTGGTCATGGAGATGCCGCTCATCGCCTCCTCGACCACGTTGTTGGCGATGATCGTGCCTTCATAGGCGAATTCTGCCCACAGCGCCGTCTCGCCCAGGCGGGCGCAGTTGTTGCCGATGATCTGGCACGCCGAGCCGGAATTGTTGCGGATGGCTGAGAGGGCGCAGTCCCGCACCGTGTTGCCGCTCACGATCACGCCGCCGGCCCGGAAGATGCTGATGCCGTTGCCGTATTCCCCCGTTCCGCCGGCATCCGCCGAGATGTGGGAGATGCGGTTGCCGGAGACGATCGTGCCGTCGTCGCCCTTCTCGCTGCGCCAGACCTGGATGCCGTTGCTGCCGCAATGGGAGACCGTGTTGCCGGTAATCGCGAGGCCGGTCGCATCGAGGCAGAAGAGGGCCGAGTGGCTGGCCTCGGAGATGGTCGAGCCGGTGATGCGCCCGCCGCAGCCGGTGAGATAGAGCGCGACGCCGCCGGCCTTCTCGAACCTGCAGGCGTCGATCTCGACCATCGCCACATTCTCCAGCGTCACGAGGCCGCCGCGTTCCGGCAGCAGGCGGGCGAGCCCGTCGAAGCGCAGGCCGTGGAGCCCGATTGACCGGGCATTCCGCGCCGTGAGCATCGGCCCGCTGTCGGCGTGAACGAAGGTGGTGAGGCCGGGGGCGCCGACGAGCCGCGCGCCGTCCGGCAGCGTCACGCCGGCGATGCGGTAACGCCCCGGCGGGACAAGGAGCGGCGCGCCCCGCCGCGCCGCCTCCGCCAGCGCCGCGGCGAGCCTCGAGGACTGGTCCTCCTCTGTGTTGGGCTTCAGGCCGAACTGGTGGGCTGAAAGGCCGAGCCCGGCCATCGCGTCATCTGCCTCCCGGCCGAGGGCACGGTCCACCGTGAACGAGGCTGCGCTGGCGAGCGCGGCGGTCATCATGAGGAGGCGGCGGCTTTCGTCCATTGGGCAGATCCTTCTCCGAGGCCCTATTCCTCGCGATCCGTGCCGGGTTCCCCCTCGGCTCAGGGCGCCCGTCGGCGGCGGCGCTCCCGCGCGAGGACGATGGCGGCTGTCTCGAGCGCGCGGACCATGGCGGCGAGGGGCGGACGCCGCTCCCTTCCCGCGCCGGCGGCCGCGCGCCGGTCCCGGCGCCTCGGGCGCTGCGTCGGCGCCAAGGCCCAGGAGCCCGGCATCGGCACGTGGACGAAGACGAGCTGGATCGGCGGGCGCGTTTGCCGTGTCCGGCCGAGTGCCGTGAAGTAGCTCGCGTTGCAGAGGTAGCGGCCGGCGTCGAGGGACAGGCGGACAGGCACGCCCGTGCCCGCCATCCCCACTTTCAGGCGCGCGAGCGGCGCCGGCGAGCGGCGCGCGAGCGGGGCGCCGCGTTCGAGCGCGGCTCCGCGGCGCGTCTTTCCCGAGGCGTCGGGCGCCGTCCTGTTGGCCTTGTTGACGGCGCGCGTCTCCACCCGCAGATGCCGGGTGCGGGCGGCGACTCCAAGCATGAGGACGGCCCGCGGCCGTGCGGCTGCGAGGCGGGCCGGCAGTGCCTCGTCCAGGATGTCGTAGCGCGTCGGGAACACGTGATGCTCGACGCGGATGCCGAGGCGGGTGAGGCGGCGGCTGCGGCCGAGGCATTCGGCCAGCACCGTCGTCGGGTTGACCGGCACGCGCGGGAACGGCCCGAAGCCGGTCACCAGAACGTCGCAGCGCTCCTGCCCTTCGCCCATGGCATCCCCTCTGCCACCGCTGCCTCACAGGCCCAGCATGGACGCGATCTCGTCGGCCGCCACGGTCGCCGCGAGCGTGCCCGCCGCGACCTCCGCCTCAAGCTCCGGCACGCGCTTGCGCACCTGCGGGTCGGCATGCAGCCGGGCGTGAAGCCGGTCCTCGACCATGGCCCACATCCATTTCACCTCCTGGGCGCGCCGCTTCTGCTGCAGCTCGCCCGTCGCCGTCATGCGCTCGCGATGTTCGACGATCTTCCGCCACAGCTCGTCCAGCCCGACGTTGGCGAGGCCGGAGATGGTGATGACCGGTGGCGACCACGTGGGGCTCGCAGGCGCGAGAATGTGCAGGGCGGCGCGGTATTCGGCAGCAGCGGCCTTGGCGCGGGCCGCGCCGTCACCGTCGGCCTTGTTGACGGCGATCATGTCCGCCATCTCGACGATGCCCTTCTTGATGCCCTGCAGCTCGTCGCCGGCGCCGGGCAGCATCAGCACGAGGAAGAAATCCGTGAGGTCGGCCNCCGCCGTCTCGGACTGGCCGACGCCGACGGTCTCGACGAGGATCACGTCGAAGCCCGCCGCCTCGCACAGCAGCATCGTCTCGCGCGTCTTCGCCGCGACGCCGCCGAGCGTGCCGGAGGAGGGGGAGGGGCGGATGAAGGCGTTCTCGTCCACGGCGAGCCGCGCCATGCGCGTCTTGTCGCCGAGGATGGAGCCGCCGCTGCGCTGCGAGGAGGGGTCGACGGCGAGGACCGCGACCTTGTGCCCCGCCGCCGTCAGCTTGGAGCCGAGGGNGTCGATGGTGGTGGACTTGCCGACGCCCGGCACGCCGGTGATGCCGACGCGGATCGCCCCGCCGGTGCGGGGCAGCACCGCCTGGATGAGTTCGCGCGCCAGTGCCTGATGGTCGCCACGGCGCGATTCGACCAGCGTGATGGCGCGCGCCAGTGCGGCACGCTCCCCGCGCGTCAGGCGAGCGACGAGATCGGGCAGGGCGGATCGGTCGAGGCGTGTCATGGCCGGTATAGTTGTCGCAGATTCGCGACGGAGGTGGGAGGAATCGCGCACAGGCCGTTGCGGGCGCGGAGAGGCGGGCAAGCCTTTGCCACCGTTTGCCCCATCTTCGCCCACAATCGGACGCCAAAAGGGATCGCTCCCGGAACTCCGGCAATCGAAGCCCGTTCATGCAGCCCTTCTTCTCCCGCCGCAGCCTCTTGCGACTGGCGCTTGCCCAGGCCGGCGCCGTCACGCTCGCCGGCTGCTCCAGCGCCATCGGCGCCCTCGACAGCAGCAGCACGCCGGCAGCCACCGGCGATTCCTCGCCGACGGGCGCGCGCGGCGGCCCGGTGGTCTACGCCGTCACGACGCGCGCGCCGGTGAACGGGGCGAGCGAACGGCCGTGGTTCGGCTCGGCCCGTTCGGGCGGCACGCGGGCTGTCGCCGTGCGTTTCGATCCTCCGCCTGAGGGCTTCTTCGACCGCATCGGCGCCACGCTGACGGGCGACTGGCACATCAATGCCGTCGAGCCGCTCGGCAACAACGATCCCGTCGCGGCGCTGACCCTGGCGGCGGCCGGCCGCGACGTGCTCATCTACGTCCACGGCTACAACCAGAGCTTCGAGCAGGCGGCCATCGATGCGGCGGAGCTGTCGCGCGCCATCGGCTTCTCAGGGGCGACGGTCGGCTTCTCCTGGCCCTCGAAGGAAGGGCTGCTCGACTACGGCTACGACCGCGAGAGCGCGCTATGGTCGCGCGATGCCTTCCAAGACCTGCTCGAGGCGCTCGTTCGCAATGCCATGATCGGCCGCGTCCACATCGTCGCGCACAGCATGGGCACGCTCCTGACGCTGGAGACGCTGCGCCAGCTCTGGGCCGTGAGCGGCAGCCCGGATGTCGCCGCGCGCTTCGGCGCCATCGTGCTCGCCTCGCCCGACATCGACGTCGACCTCTTCGCCACGAGCGTGCGGCGCATCGGCCCCCTGGCGAAGCACATCACCGTCATTTCCAGCGTCAACGACCGCGCGCTCGCCGTCTCCAGCCGCCTCGCTGGCGGCGTCTCGCGCGTCGGCGCGGCGGACCGGGCAGTGCTCGAGCCGCTTGGCGTCCGCATCGCGGACGCCTCCGAATACGGCTGGGGCATCATCCGGCACGACCTTTTCCTCTCGAACAAGGACGTGCGTGGCGTCATCAAGCGCGCGGTGGAACGGAAGACCTGGGATTGATCGCGCCGCTCAGACGAGCGCCAGCCGGCCGAAGCCGGGCAGCTTCAATGCAGGCCTGCGCAGGTCGAACCCTGCGACGAGGCCGAGGAAGTTGATCTCGACCCCCTCAACCCAGGCGACGGTGAGGCCGAACAGGCCACCGATGACGATCTGGAAGCCCGTGCCGCTCGGCGCGAGGCCAGCGTACAGCATCTCGGCATGATAGTCCTTGCCGAGAGCTGTCGGCGGCAGGGCGACGCCGAGCTGCGGCACGCGCGCCACCACATGGGCGACGAAGCTGTTGGAGTTCGGCCCCGGCCAGGCGCGATAGCTGCCCCGCTCGCGGAAGGGATAGTCCGCGATCGCCGCCCGCGCCTGCGCGGCCTCGCCTTCGATGGCGGAGACGAGCTCGGGCATGTTGCCGTACCAGCGCGCATCCGGCGCCCAGCCGTCGCGGCGCACCGGCGAGCCCCAGCCCACCTTGTCGTAGCGCTCGTAGGGCGCGGCGCCCGCCTCCTTGAGCACGAGCCAGGTGTGGTGCGCCACGGCGCCTTTCCAGCGCCCGGTGCGCGCCGCGTAGATGTGGATCATGGCAAGGCTGTCCGCAGTGGGTGGCGGCAGCAGCCCGCTGCTCGTCCAGTCGGCCCTGTTCCAGGAGGCAGGATGCTCCCGCGCCATCCACACGAGGGCGTGGGCGCCGAGCGGCAGCAGGAAGAGAAGGAAGAAGGCGGCGAGGGCGAGGCGCAGCAGACGCATGGAACAACCGGATGCCGCCCGCCGCCGGGGCTGTCAATTCACGGGACGGCGAGACGAAAGGCCCGCCGCCCCTGCTCGCACGGCTATTCGGCCGCCTGCTTCGGTTCGTAGCCGAGCCGGCGGTTCAGCTCCCGGATGAGCTTCTCCGCCGCTTCGGCGATCACCGTGCCGGGTGGGAAGATGGCCGAGGCGCCGGCTTTCATCAGGGCCTCGTAGTCCTGGGGCGGGACGACCCCGCCGACAACGATCATGATGTCCGGCCGGCCCTGCTTCTCAAGCTCCGCCCTCAGCTCCGGCACAAGCGTCAGGTGTCCGGCCGCGAGGGAGGAGACGCCGACGATGTGCACGTCGTTTTCCACCGCCTGCCGCGCCGCCTCCGCCGGGGTTGCGAACAGCGGGCCGATGTCGACATCGAAGCCAAGGTCGGCGAAGGCCGAGGCGATCACCTTCTGGCCGCGGTCATGCCCGTCCTGGCCCATCTTGGCTACGAGGATGCGCGGCCGGCGGCCGTCGTCCCGCTCGAAAGCTTCCACGAGGGCGAGAACGCGCTGGACGGCATCGCTCATCGCGCCGACCTCCCGTTTGTAGACGCCGGATATGGCCTTTATCTCCGCCCGGTGCCGGCCCCAGACCTTCTCCAGCGCCGATGAAATCTCGCCAACGGTCGCCTTGGCCCGGGCGGCGTCGACGGCAAGCGCAAGCAGGTTGCCCTCGCCAGTGTCGGCGGCGCGGGNGAGGGCGGCGAGCGCCGCCTCCACCGCCTTGGGGTCGCGCTCGGCCCGCAGGCGCTTGAGCTTCTCGATCTGCGCCGCGCGCACCGCCGAGTTGTCGACCTTCAGCACCTCGATGGGCGGCTCGTCGTCGGGACGGAAGCGGTTGACGCCGATCACGGCCTGCTGGCCGGAATCGATGCGCGCCTGCGTGCGGGCGGCCGCTTCCTCGATCCGCAGCTTGGGAATGCCGGCTTCGATGGCCTTCGCCATGCCGCCGAGCTCCTCCNCCTCGCGGATGTGGGCCCAGGCCCGCGCGGCGAGCTCGCCCGTCAGCCGCTCCACGAAATAGGAGCCGCCCCACGGGTCGATAATGCGCGTCGTGCCGCTCTCCTGCTGCAGGAAGAGCTGGGTGTTGCGCGCAATGCGGGCGGAGAAGTCCGTCGGCAGCGCCAGCGCCTCGTCGAGCGCGTTGGTGTGCAGGGACTGGGTGTGCCCCTGCGTTGCCGCCATGGCCTCGATGGCCGTGCGCATGACATTGTTGAACACATCCTGCGCCGTCAGCGACCAGCCGGAGGTCTGGCAATGGGTCCTGAGCGCCAGCGACTTCTCGTTCTTGGGCGAGAAGTCCTTGACGAGCCTGGCCCACAGGAGGCGCGCGGCGCGCAGCTTCGCCACCTCCATGAAGAAGTTCATGCCGATGGCCCAGAAGAAGGACAGGCGCGGCGCGAACTGGTCGATCGACAGGCCGGCGGAAAGGCCGGCACGGATGTATTCGACGCCGTCGGCGAGGGNGTAGGCCAGCTCGAGATCCTGCGTCGCCCCCGCCTCCTGCATGTGGTAGCCGGAGATGGAGATGGAGTTGAACTTCGGCATGTGCGCCGAAGTGTAGGCGAAGATGTCGGAGATGATGCGCATCGACCCCTTGGGCGGGTAGATGTAGGTGTTGCGCACCATGAATTCCTTGAGGATGTCGTTCTGGATCGTGCCCGAGAGCTTCTCGGGCGGGACACCCTGTTCCTCCGCCGCCACGATGTAGAGCGCCAGCACCGGCAGCACGGCGCCATTCATGGTCATAGACACGCTCATCCGGTCGAGCGGGATGCCCGCGAAGAGCGTGCGCATGTCGTAGATGGAGTCGATGGNGACGCCGGCCATGCCCACATCTCCGGCGACGCGCGGATGGTCACTGTCGTAGCCGCGATGGGTGGCGAGGTCGAAGGCCACTGACAGGCCCTTCTGTCCGGCGGCGAGATTGCGCCGGTAGAAGGCGTTGGAATCCTCCGCCGTGGAGAAGCCGGCATACTGGCGCACGGTCCACGGCTGGGTGACGTACATCGTGGGGTAGGGACCGCGCAGATAGGGCGGCAGGCCCGGGTAGGTGTCAAGGAAGTCGAGGCCCTTGCGGTCGGCCTCGCCGTAACGCGGCTTGACGAGGATGCCTTCCGGCGTCAGCCACGGCTCGCCCGAGACGGCAGGCGTGCCCGCCGTGGCATCGGCGAAGGGAAGGCTTGTGAAGTCCGGGATCCGTGTCATGACATCCCTTTCCCGGCCGCCGGCATGGCCACCGCCTGCGCCTTGGCGAGCAGGGCGAGCGCATCGCAGCCGATGAATATATATTCCCCGACGCCGGCGCCGGCCAAGCGACCGGCCAGCGGCTCGGCCGGACGGCCGGCGAGCCAGATGGCCGCGGCTCCGGCTGCCTTGAGGGCGGCTGCCGCCGCTTCCCCCTCTGCCTCATAGGCCTCGTCCGTGCCGCACAGGCAGGCGACGGAAGCGCCGGATTCTGAGAAGGCGGCGGCGAGGGCCGCAATGTCGGTCTTGCCCTCCGCCGTTGCGAAGCCGTCGTTGGTCGCGGCTGGGATGCCTCCGGCCTCGAAGAAGTTGCGGGCGAAGGTCGACCGTACCGTGAAGGCGGCGAGGGGCCCGAGATTGGCGAGGAAGACAGAAGGGCGACGGCCGCTGCGCGTGAGCGCATCGTCGCTCGCATCGCGCAGGGCCTCGAAGGGCTCTGCATCGCGCGCGGAGGGCAGTGGCTCGGCCTCGAGCGCCACCTCGTCGGGCAGGGCAGGGCCTGTCGTCTCCGGCGCCGGCATAAGGACGGCGACCGGCGCTTCGGCAAGATGCGGGAATTCGCTGGTGCCGGTGATCGGCGCCCTGCGCGTGGCGACGTCGCGACGGGCCTTCTCCCGCGTTTCGGCGATGCGCGCCTGTTCGCGGCCGGCAGCGAGGCTTGCGACGATGCCGCCCTCGTGCTCGATGGCCTGAAACAGGCCCCAGGCCTTCTCGCACAGGGCGCCGGTCAGCGCCTCGAAGGCGCCGGAGCCGGCGGATGGGTCCGCGACGCGCCACAGGTTCGATTCCTCGGCGAGGATGAGCTGCGTGTTGCGGGCCATGCGGCGGGCGAAGCCGTCGGGCAGGCCGAGGGCGGCGGTGAATGGCAGAACGGTGATGCCGTCCGCTCCGCCCAGGGCGGAGGAGAAGGTCGCCACCGTCACGCGCAGCATGTTGACCCACGGGTCGCGCTTCGTCGCCATGCGCCAGGCGGTCTCCGCGTCGAGGCGAATGGGCCGGGGCGCGAGCCCGCAGGCTTCTTCCACCCGGGCCCACAACCGGCGCAGGGCGCGGAACTTGGCAAGCGTGAAGAAGGCGTCCGCATCCGCCGACATGAGGAAGGAGAGGAGGGGGGCCGCGTCCTGCGGGGCGATGCCCGCCTCGTCGAGCGCGCGCAGATAGGTGACACCTGTCGCGAGCGCGGCCGCAAGCTCCTGCGCCGGCCCGGCGCCGGCCTCGTGCCAGGCGCGCGTGTCGACGCGCAGGAGGCCGCGCGCGAATCCCCTGCCGCGCAGGTCGGCAACCGTGCCGGCGAGCCGCGCCGCGAGGTCGGGCCAGGCAAGCGGCAGCCGGCCGGTGCGGGCGAAGTCGCCCACTGGGTCGAGGCCGAAGTCAATGTCGAGGCCGGAGGCCGGCAGCCCCCGCTGCGTGACATGCTCGGCGACGATGGCCGCGACGCGGGCACCGTCGAAGGGGGCAGTCTCGAGGCGGATGCGCACGAGCTCGAGCAGGACGCCCGACAGCGCGGCCGTCAACGCCCCGGCATCCGTCAGCGGAAGGCCGAAGCCGCGCGCTGTCGCTGCGCCCGCGAGTGTAAGCACGAGCCCGCTCGCCCCGCCTTCGAGGTCGGCGAGCGCCAGCCGGTTCGCCTCAGCGGGGTCGGGATGATCAATGCGCTGCAGGACCTGCCAGGGGCCGGGCTCGCCGCGCCAGAGGGGTGGGTGAGTCTCCTCCGCCTTCTCGTACAGCGGCTGGACAACGATGCCTTCCCGGCTGCGGAAGACGAGCTTCTTCTCAAAATCCGCCCCCTTCAGGACACGCTCTNCCTGGGCGAGCCAGTCCTGGCGGGTGGTCCGGGGAAATGCGGAAGCTAGCTCAAGCTCTTCGATCACGCGTTGCGGCCTCGTGCGAAGCATGGAAACAGCGGCGAGATTGCCACGGCCGGTGCCGCCTCACCACCCTTCCATTGGTCGCAGCGATGCCCATCCAGCCTGGGCACATGCCGAGACGGCCGGAGCAGCCTCAGAGGTGCACCTCCCAGTCGAGCTGCTCGATGCCGGTCCGGTCGATGGTGGCGGCCGCCTCGCGCGCCGTGCGACCTCCCACCATCCGGTCCGGGGCGATGTCGGCCAGGGGCACCAGCACGAAGGCGCGCTCGCCGATATACGGGTGCGGGACATGCAGCTGCGGCTCGTCGATCACCTCGTCGCCGTAGAACAGGATGTCGATGTCGATGATGCGCGGCCCCCAGCGCTCGCGGCGCACGCGCCCTGCCTCCCGCTCGATCCGCAGCGCCGTTTCGAGAAGCATGCGCGGCGACAGCGTGGTCTCGACAGCGATGCAGATGTTGAGGAAGGAGGGCTGGTTGGTCTCGCCCCACGGGGCAGTGCGATAATAGCGGGAATGGCGCGTCACGCGCAGGCCTGGCGTCGCATGAAGGGCGGCAACGGCACAATCAATCTGCGCGCGCAGGTCGCCGATGTTGGAGCCGAGCCCGAGGATGGCCTCGACCGGAGTGGACGGCTGCCGGGCGGAACTAGTCATGGCGCGTGCGCCCCACGGTGACGGAGACGGTCTCGAAGACCGCGTCGATGGGCGCATGCGGCTTCTCGATGGTGACTTCGAGCCGCTCGATCCGTTTGAAACGCGCCATGAGAGCGTCTGCCACGGCGCCGGCCGCTGCCTCGATCAGCTTGAAATGCCGACTGGAGAAGGCATTCCGCGCCACTTCGACCATGTCGGCATAGCTGATCGTGTCCTCCAGATTGTCGGACCGCTGTGCCCCGGCCAGCGACAGCTCCGCCGTCAGATGCAGGATGAAGGGCTGCCCGAGCACCCGCTCCTCCGGCATGACGCCGTGGGTGCCGCGCAGGGTGAGGCCGCGGACGGTGATACGATCCCTCATGGTCTAGGCCTTCGCTATGGCGTCGGCGACGCTCAGCGCCTGCACGTGGGCGACGACGTCGTGAACCCGCACGATCTCGCAGCCGGCGGCAGCGGCGACGAGGTGGGCCGCCAGTGTGCCGGGCAGGCGCTCGTCCGGCATCGAGCGCACGACATGCCCGATGAAGGACTTGCGTGAGGCGCCGACGAGCATCGGCAGGCCGAAGGTCTGGCGCAGCTCCGCCAGATGGCGCAGCACGACGAGGTTCTGCCGGGGCGTCTTGCCGAATCCGATGCCTGGATCGAGCACGATGTTGTCCCTCGGGATGCCGGCGCGCGCCGCGATGTCGAGTGTGCGGGCGAAGAAGTCCCGCATGTCAGCGAGAATGTCGATCGACGCATCCGCTTCGGCGCGGTTGTGCATGGCGATGACGGGCACGCCATGCTCGGCCGCTACGCGGGCCATGTCGGGGTCGCGCTGCAGTCCCCAGATGTCGTTGATGATGCGCGCACCGGCGGCGACCGCCGCCGCGGCGACCTTCGCCTTCATCGTGTCGACGGAGATGGGCGTCGAGCTCTCGGCGGCAAAGCGCTCGAGCACGGGCATCAGCCGCGCCAGCTCCTCCTCGGCGCTGATGGGCGTGTGGCCTGGCCGCGTGGATTCGGCGCCGATGTCGATGAAGTCCGCGCCTTCCTCCGCGAGAGCGCGACAGTGCAGGAGTGCAGCCTCCACCGTCGGCAGACGCCCTCCGTCGTAGAAAGAATCGGGCGTCACGTTGACGATGCCCATGATACGCGGGCGACCGACGAGGGGAACGCCGGCAAGCTGCCGGTAAGCGAGCACTTCATTCATGTGAGCTGCGTGACGTCCTGACAGTCGCCTGTCAAGCCGCTTGCAGCCCTTGCCATGAATTTGCGCGCATCACCGCGCGGCCTGCGCCGAGGCCGCGGCCGCGGCCGCAGCTTCAGACAAACTGCGACAGGCCGGGCACGGCCCCGACGATGGGCCCCATCACATCCTCGCCCGCATGCTCGCGGCCGTAGGCGAAAAGCTCTCGGCCGAGGCTCTGCATCTGTCCCATGGACAGTCCGGCCGCCGTGAGCTGGCCGCCGAGCGCCATGATGCCACTGCCCATGAGCCCGCCGACCAGACCGGCGAGGCCGCCGCCCTTGCTGTTGTCCCCCACCTCGGCCATGGCGGCCTCGGCGCCGGGCAGGGCAGCGATGAGCTGGCGCACCTCCGATTCGGGGCCTTCCTTGAGCAGGAAGTTGAGGACGATCGCAATGGCCTTGCGCGCTGTTTCCGCGTCGAGACCGACCTTTTCAGCTATGCGTGCGACGAGTTCGTCCATCGTGGGCTCCTCTACCGGAAGGAGATCGCATCTTCGCGCTGCCGCCGCGAAAAGCAAGCAAATAGTTCATATCGAAACCATCTCGCCGGCGGTTGTCCGGCGTATTTCGCCGTCTCGCCCACGGTGGCCACTGTGGAAAGGTGCCGCCCGATCTCCTATAAGCGGAATCGGCGTTCAGGGCGCCGATGGACGAGACGCGAGGGATGGCACGACCCATGGTGGAAGAAGGCACCATTCTTATCGGCAAGGCCACTGGAGACGCCTACAAGGACACGCCCAAGTACGAGCAGCTGCTGTTGCGGCTCGCCAACCGCCACGGCCTCGTGACCGGCGCCACCGGCACGGGCAAGACGGTGACGCTGCAGCTGCTGGCCGAGGGCTTCTCCAACGCCGGCGTGCCCGTCTTCGCCGCGGACATCAAGGGCGATCTCTCGGGCGTGGCGGCCATGGGCGAGGGCAAGGAGCCCTTCGTCAAGCGCGCCGCCGAGATCGGCGTCCCCTACGCCGCCGACAGCTTCCCCGTCACCTTCTGGGACCTGTTCGGCGAGAGCGGCCATCCCGTGCGGGCGACGGTCTCGGAAATGGGCCCGCTGCTGCTCGCGCGGCTGCTCGACCTCAACGACACCCAGGAGGGCGTGCTCAACATCGCCTTCCGCGTCGCCGACGAGCAGGGCCTGCTGCTGCTGGACCTCAAGGATCTGCGCGCCATTCTCGCCTACGTGGCGGAGAACGCGAGCGCGCTGTCGGCGCAATACGGCAACGTGTCGACCCAGTCCGTGGGCGCCATCCAGCGCCAGCTCCTGGTGCTCGAGAACCAGAAGGGCGAGCTTTTCTTCGGCGAGCCGGCGCTCTCCATCTCCGACCTGATGCGGACGGACCGCGACGGCCGCGGCTTCATCAACATCCTGGCCGCCGACAAGTTGATGAACAACCCGCGGCTTTACGCCACCTTCCTGCTGTGGCTGTTGTCGGAACTGTTCGAGGAGCTGCCCGAGGTGGGCGATCTAGACAAGCCCAAGCTCGTCTTCTTCTTCGACGAGGCGCACATGCTGTTCGCCGACGCGCCGAAGGCGCTCGTGGAGGCGGTGGAGCGCGTGGTGCGCCTCATCCGCTCGAAGGGCGTCGGCGTCTATTTCGTCACCCAGAACCCGCTGGATATTCCGGAGACGGTGCTGGCCCAGCTCGGCAACCGCATCCAGCACGCCCTGCGCGCCTTCACCCCGCGTGACCAGCGCGCCGTGCGCGCGGCGGCCGAGACCTTCCGCCAGAATCCGGCCTTTGACACGCAGAAGGCAATCGTCGAGCTCGGCGTGGGCGAGGCGCTCGTGTCCGTGCTCGAGGGCAAGGGCTCGCCCTCCATGGTCGAGCGCACGCTCATCGCGCCGCCGTCCGCCCGCGTCGGGCCGCTGACGCAGCAGGAGCGCGAGCGCATCATCGCGGCAAGCCCGCTCAAGGGCCGCTACGAGCAGGAGATCGACCGCGAGTCGGCCTACGAGATCCTGACGAAGCGCACCGCGGAGGCGGCGGCCGCCAAGCAGGCCCCGCAGCAGGCCAGCGCCGGCAGCGAGGGCGGCATCCTCGACACGCTCGGCACCATCCTGGGTGGCGGCAAGCCGGCGAAGGGCGGGCGCCGCACCGTCACCGTCACGGAGCGGGTGATCACCAACGTCGCCTCCTCCGCGGCGCGTACCATCGGCACCCAGCTTGGCCGCGCCATCCTGCGCGGCATTCTCGGCTCCATGACCAAGCGCTAAGTGCCGTTGGTCTCATCGTTCCGGGCGGCCGGCGGGCCGCCCTTTCCGTGGAGGCATTGATGTCGCATCTCGACCAGGTACTCGCCAGGATCGACGAGGATCTCGGCGCTTCGCTGAACCGTCTCTTCGGCCTCCTGCGCATCCCCTCCATCTCCACCGACCCGGCCTACAAGGTTGAGTGCCGCAAGGCGGCCGAATGGCTCGCCGCAGACCTCGAGGGGCTCGGCTTCGCAGCCGGCCTGCGTGAGACGCCCGGACACCCGGTGGTGCTCGCCCACCAGCGCCGCGAGGGCGCGCCGCACGTGCTGTTCTACGGCCACTACGACGTGCAGCCGGTGGACCCGCTCGAGCTGTGGGAGACGCCGCCCTTCGAGCCGCGCATCGCCGAGCTGCCGGGCGGGCGCAAGATCATCGTGGCGCGTGGCGCCTGCGACGACAAAGGGCAGGTGATGACCTTCATCGAGGCCTGCCGCGCGTGGAAGACCGTGACCGGCTCGCTGCCCGTCGGCATCACGGTGCTGATCGAGGGCGAGGAGGAGGACGGTTCCCGCAACCTGCCCGAGTTCGTGGAAAGGACGAAGGACGAACTCGCCTGCGATGTCGCCCTCGTCTGCGACACGGGAATGTGGGACCGCGAGACGCCGGCCATCACCGCTTCCCTGCGCGGCCTGCTCTATGAGGAACTGATCGTGCGTGCGGCCGACCGCGACCTGCACTCGGGCCTCTTCGGCGGTGCGGCGCAGAACCCGATCCACGTCCTCTCCCGCATCATCGCCTCGCTGCACGATGCTGACGGCCGGATCACGGTACCCGGCTTCTACGACGGTGTCGTCGAGACGCCGCCCGATGTGCTGGAACAGTGGAAGGCGCTCAACCTCACGGCCGAGGAGTTCCTCGGCGGCGTCGGCCTGAAATATCCGGCCGGCGAGAAGGGGCGTCTGCTCATAGAGCAGATCCAGTCCCGCCCGACCTGCGACGTCAACGGCATCATCGGCGGCTACACGGGCGAGGGCACAAAGACCGTCATCGCCGCGGAGGCGCGGGCCAAAATCTCCTTCCGCCTCGTCGGTGACCAGGATCCCGATGCCATCCGCGAGTGCTTCCGCGATTTCGTGCGCCGGCAGCTGCCGGCGGACTGCTCGGTGGAGTTCATCGCCCACAAGGGCTCGCGCGCCGTCGCGCTGCCCTATGACGGGCCGGTGCTGGGCAAGGCGCGCAAGGCTCTGGCGGCTGAGTGGGGCAAGGAGCCGGTCACCATCGGCTCGGGCGGTTCCATTCCCGTCGTCGGCGACTTCAAGCGCGTTCTCGGCGTCGATTCGCTCCTCGTCGGCTTCGGCCTCGACGACGACCGGGTGCACTCGCCGAACGAGAAGTATGACATGACGAGCTTCCACAAGGGCATCCGCTCCTGGGCGCGCATCCTCGCGGAGCTGGCGGCTTGAGGGTCACAGCAGGGCCGAGAGGTTCGGCAGCACGGCGACGGGGCGCTGGTCGGCATATTCGTCCGGCGCGCCGGCGCGGTTGACCCAGAAGGCGCGGAAGCCGAAGCGCGTCGCGCCCGCCACGTCCCACCGGTTGCTGGAGACGAAGGCGGCCTGCGCCGGCTTGAGGCCGAACCGCCGCGTCACGAGCGCGTAGGCTGCCGGGCTCGTCTTGAACACGCGCACCTCGTCGACGGACAGGACCGCATCGAGATGCTCGCCGATGCCGGCCGAGGCGACGGCATCGGCGAGCATCGACGTTTCGCCGTTGGAGAGGATCGCCGTCATGAGCCCCCTGGCCTTGAGCGCGGCAAGCGCGGCCGGCACCTCCGGATAGGTGTCGAGCACCCGGTAGGCGCCGAGGAGCCTATCGGCGATGGCGCGATCGACCGACGGGAATCGCGCGAGCGCATAGTCGAGCGCATCGCGCGTGAGCTGCCAGAAATCCCGGAAGCCGCCATAGAGCGAGAGCACCCAGGAATATTCGAGCTGCTTGGCGCGCCACAGGTCGGACAGCGCCTGCGCATCCGGGCCTATCGCCCCGGCGTGCCGCGCCACGGCGGCGTGCACGTCGAAAAGCGTGCCGTAGGCGTCGAAGACGACGACTTTCACACCGGGCGCCGCCTCGTCGAGAAGAGCCATCCGCATCCCCCTTTCTTGTTCTTGGCCGGCAGGATGACGCCCCGCGACCACATCACGCAAGCGTGGAGGACGCTTCAGCGATATTCATGGTGCCGTGAGGCTCGAACCCATCGACGGCGCGCAGGGCGGGGCGTTCGATGGGACAAGAACACTGACGTATTGGAGCATGACGATGTCCGGGCAAACGCAGCCTTGGTATAGCGAGACGTGGACCTGGTTCGACGGCGGCTGGCACCAGGGCAATCCGCCACTCATGGGGCCGCGCACCCACGCCGCCTGGCAGGGCACCTCCGTCTTCGACGGCGCCCGTGTCTTCGAGGGCGTGATGCCGGACATCGAGAACCACGCCGCGCGCGTCAACCGCTCGGCCAGGACGCTCGGCCTGAAGCCGACCATGGAGCCGGAGGCGATCGTCGAGCTGACGCGCGAGGGAGCGCGCAAGTTCGGGCCCGGCGCGGAGCTCTACGTCAAGCCCATGTACTGGGCCGAGGCGGACGGGCCTGCTGTGATCGCGCCAGACCCGGAATCCACCCGCTTCTGCCTCTGCCTCTTCGTGGCGCCGGTGCCGAAGCCCGGCGGTCTCACCCTGACGAAATCGAGCTTCCGCCGCCCGACGGTGGAGACGATGCCGACAGACGCGAAGGCCGGCTGCCTCTATCCGAACAACGCCCGCGCCCTTCTCGAGGCGCGGCGCAAGGGCTTCGACAACTGCCTGGTGCTCGACATGCTCGGCAATGTCGCCGAGACGGCCACCACGAACGTCTTCATGGCGCGCGACGGCGAGGTGCTGACGCCGGCGCCCAACGGCACCTTCCTCAACGGCATCACGCGCCAGCGCGTCATCCGCCTGCTGCGCGAGGCGGGCGTCACGGTGCACGAGACAACCCTGCGCTACGAGGATTTCCTCAACGCCGACGAGGTCTTCCTCACGGGCAACTATTCCAAGGTCATGCCCGTGCTGCGCATCGACGAGCGGGAGCTGCAGCCCGGCCCGTTCTACCGCCAGGCGCGCGAGCTCTACTGGGCGTTTGCCCACTCCGGCGAGCGTGTCGGCGGATAAAATCATCCTGAAGTGACGCCGCCCCTCCGTATCCCTAGGCTGCCGTGCCGGGGATGCCGGAGGTGGGACATGCGAATACTGGCGGGCCTGTCGCTTCTTCTCGTCACCCTCGTCACCGTGCCGGCACGGGCGCAGGAGGTTGATCTGGAGCTCGTGCTGGCGGCCGACGGTTCGGGCTCCATCGATGACGACGAGTTGCGTCTGCAGCGCGAGGGCTGGGCGAGCGCTCTGACGAGCAACGACGTCCTCGCCGCCATCTCCAACGGCCTCATCGGCGCCATCGCCGTTGCCTATGTGGAGTGGGGTGGCCCCCAGTCGCAGGTGACGGTCGTCGACTGGCAGATCATCCGCGACGCCGCTTCCGCCGAGGCCTTCGCCAACAAGCTGCGCACGCGCCCGCGCGGTGCCTACGGCTACAATTCCATCTCCAACGCCATCGACTATTCCGTGCGCCTCGTCGAGGAGAACAGCTACTCGGGCATCCGCAAGGTCATCGACATCTCGGGCGACGGCCCCAACATCGGCGGCCGTCCCCTTGCGGAGGCGCGGGCGGATGCGCTGGCGAAGGGCTTCACCATCAATGCGCTCGCCATCCGCCGGCCGGGCGGGCGCCCCGGCGGGCCGGGCGGCATGTCGCTGGAGACCTATTACGGCGAGCAGGTGATCGGCGGGCCCGGCGCCTTTGTCGAGATCGCTGACGAGACGCGTCCCTTCGCCGTCGCGGCCCGTCGCAAGCTGGTGGCCGAGATCGCGGGCGTCGCCGCGACGCGTCATGCGGCCCTGCAGCCCGCCCCTGAGCCTCACACGCGCCGCAGCGGCACGCGCATCAGCCTGAGGCCGGCGAGCAGCGTCGCCCCATAGGCGAGGGCGCCCGCCGCCGCGACGAGGACCAGCAGCACCTGCGGCCGCCAGGGCAGAGTAGGCGGCAGCACGCCATCCCCCCAGTTCCGGGCGGCGAGCGCCGCAAGGCCGAGCACGGCACAGGCGATGGCGATGGCGATGACGGCGCGGCCCAGCTCGCGGCTGGGCGCGGTCCAGTCACGGCGCTTCGCCAGCGCGAAGAGCAGGAGCACGTTGACCCAGGCGCCGACAGCGGTGGCGAGGGCGAGGCCGGGCGCCGCCATGGAGCCGACGAGCAGGATCTTGAGCGCCACGTTGACCGCGACGGCCGACAGGGAGGCAATGACGGGCGTCACCGTGTCGGAGCGGGAGTAGAAGCTGGCGACCGCGGAGCGGATGAGCACCACCGCCGGCAGGCCGGTGGCATAGGCGGCGAGCACGGCGCCCGCGGCCGCGGCATCCGCGGCCGTGAAGGCGCCGCGCCCGAACAGCGCCTGCATGATGAGATCGGGCAAAGCGAGGAAGGCGACGGCGCAGGGCGCCGCGAGCACGAGGGTGAAGATGGCGGCCCGGTTCTGCGCCCCGTGTGCCCCGTCGACGTCACCGCCGGCGATGCGGCGGCTCATCTCCGGCAGCAGGACCGTGCCGGCCGCGATACCGACGACGCCCACCGGCAACTGGTAGAGCCGGTCGGCGTAGTAGAGCGACGAGATCGCGCCCGTGGGCAGCATGGCGGCGATGATGGTGTCGGCGAACATGGCGATCTGCACACCCGCCGAGCCGATGACGGCCGGGCCGAGCACCTTGAAGAAATCCACCATGTCGGCGTCGAAGCGCGGCACCGCGAAGCGCGGCGCAAGACCGGCGCGCCTCGCATCCCAGCACACGAGGGCGAGCTCCAGCACGCCAGCGACCGCAACCCCCCAGGCGGCGGCATGACCGGCTGTGGGGAAGAGGAAGGCGACGCCCATCGCGGCGATGAGGGACAGGTTGAGGAGGACAGGCGCCCCCGCCGCAGCGGCAAAGCGGTCTGCCGCGTTGAGGACGCCCGAGACGAGCGTCACCAGCGTGATGAAGAGAAGATAGGGAAAGGTGATGCGCGTCAGCGTCACCGTCAGCTCGAACTTCGCCGGCTCGTCGCGGAAGCCGGGCGCCATCAGGTCGATGAACTGCGGCATGAAGGCAAGCGCCGCGACGAGCAGCGCGAGCTGAACGAGCGTCAGCAGCGAGAAGACCCGGTCGGCGAAGCCGCGGGCAGCTTCTGCCCCGCCGGTGGTCAGGATGCGCGCATAGGTGGGGATGAAGGCGGCGTTGAACGCCCCTTCGCCGAAGATGGCACGGAAATGGTTGGGCAGCCTCAGCGCGACGAAGAAGGCATCGGCGACGAGGCCGGCGCCCATCACAGCGGCGAAGACGATGTCCCGCACAAAGCCGGTGAGACGCGAAAGCAGCGTGAAGCCGCCGACGGACAGGAGTTTCTTCAGCATCAGCGCCGCCGCGGCCCGGTGCGCATGGTGCCGACATGTTCCCCGAGGAGGCCGAACGACATCAGCTGAATTCCGGATAGAAACGTCAGGACGGGGCGCCTTGCGGCCCCGTGCACCGGCTTGAGCGGTGCGGCCAAGGCTGCTCTTACCGGTTTCGATCGTGGCAGAAAAGCGGGAAAAATCCACTCTCTCCCGCCGTCGCCGGCGTCGGCGGGCCGCCCACGCAAAACGGGGCCCGCAGGCCCCGTTCGCGACGCGTCCCGCGCACCCCTCAGCGGATGGCGGCCTCGTACATCTCCGCCACGTATTCCCAGTTCACCAGGTTCTCGATGAACGCCTTGAGATAGTCGGGGCGACGGTTGCGGTAATCGATGTAATAGGAATGCTCCCACACGTCGCAGCCGAGAATCGGCTTGGCGCCATGCACCAGCGGGTTTTCGCCGTTGGGCGTCTTCATGACAACGATCTTGCCGTCCTTCACGGCGAGCCAGCACCAGCCGGAGCCGAACTGCGTGGCACCCGCCTGGGCGAAATCTTCCTTCATCTTCTCGATGGAGCCGAGATCCTCGATGATCTTCTTCTCGAGGTTGCCGGGGATGGCGCCGCCGCCGTTGGGCTTCATCCACTTCCAGAAGTGGATGTGGTTGTAGTGCTGGCCGGCGTTGTTGAAGAGGCCCTGATTCTTGCCGAAGGAGCCGACGACAATCTCCTCCAGCGACTTGCCGGCGAGGTCCGTGCCCTCCAGGAGCTTGTTGCCGTTGTCGACATAGGCCTTGTGGTGCTTGTCGTGATGATACTCCAGCGTCTCCCTGGACATGTAGGGCTGGAGGGCGTCATAGGCGTAGGGAAGATCGGGGAGGGTGAAGGACATCGTTATCTCCTTTGCTTCCGCATCGAGAAATCCGGGACGCGTGCCGGTGGCAGCGCCTGAGGTCATGTCACGTCCGTCGGCGAACTGCCAGGCGCGCGACGGGCGTGCTGGCCTCCCGGGCAGTGGCTAGCCGTGGAAGAGCCCACCCGGACTACTTAGGCACGGTTGGCGTACGGAGCAAGCGCGCGCTGCGCAGGCCGCCACGAGTTGGCAGCATGAGCGCGAGGCTTTACTGTGAAGACAAGAAGTATGGCGTACTCTGAAACGAAAGTTGTCGTGTGATGGTTGCCCTAATCCTCGTTGTTGCAGGTGTTCTCGTTGCCGGTGGCTTCTACGCGGTGATGACCGGGGCCGACATCATCGTGCTCGAGCGCGGATGGTCGATGGTCATTGCCGGCAGTATCTTTGCCGCTGCGGGCTTCGTTCTGGCGGCCATTGCACTTCTCATGCGTGACTTGCGCCGTCTCGCGGCGAATCTGGAATTCCTGCCGGCGCGCGAGGCTGCGCAGTCGGCAGGCCAGGGCTTCGACGACGAAGCGGACTTCCGTCCTGTGGTGGTGCCGGGCGTTCCTGTCGCCCCAGCGACGTCCGAGGCCTCGACCGGCCGCAGCGACGAGAGGGAGGAGGAAACGGCCGAGGAGCCGGGCTTCGAGGCGCTGCGGCCCTTCCCCTCACGCCGATTCGGGGATGTGTCCGGCCGCGAGGGCGAGCGGGAGGAGCCCGTCATCTCCGCCGGGCCGGAGACGGCGGAAGAGGAGCCGGCCAAGCCTGCACGCGCCGCCAGGCTGGACGATCCGTTCGCTCGCTTCGACTTCTCGCGGGACCTCTTCAGCACCGAGAGCAAGACGAAGGACGAGGCACGGGAGGCCGACAGGGAGAGCGCCGAGGCGAAGGAGGAACCGCGCCTGCCGGCGGTCGGCACCGCGCCCGAGCAATCCGGGGAGCTGGAGGAGACCACCCCGGAGGCGGAGTCCGCTTCTGTCGCCGCGCCGGCCCCGGAGCTGCCACAACTGCCGGCCTGGCTGCGCCGCTCGGAGGATAAGGACAAGACGAAACGGCCAGAGGCGCCCGCGCCCTTCTGGCCGCCGCGGGACCGTGACGTTGCCCCCGCGCCGGCCGACAACGCGGCGAGTGTCGAGGAGGCACCAGCCCGGGCAGCGGAGGCGCCGGAAGAGGCCGGCATCGACGAGCGCACGGATGCGGCGCAGGAGGTGCAGGAGCAGCCCGCTGCGGCCGAGGAGCCCGTGCCCTCCCAGGCACAGGACGAGGCTGTCGCAGCGGCGCCCACCGTCGTCGGCACCTACAGCGCCGGCGGCAACCTCTATGTGATGTATTCGGACGGTTCCATCGAGGCCGAGACCGGCCGCGGCGTCTTCAGGTTCGCCTCGCTCGACGAGCTGAAGCACTACATCGCCACCGGCGAGGGCGGGCAGCTCCAGCCTTCGGGCCGGGCGACCGCGCCCAGCGCCGAATGAGGCGCGGTCCCGGCGGCGCCCGGCCGCTCAGTCGAGCGGCTCGGTCACGACGGGGCAATCGGCCCGGCTGCCCCATTCCGCCCACGAGCCGTCGTAGAGCGCGGCGGGCGGCCTGCCTACGGCATCAAGCGCGAGCCACAGCACCGCTGCCGTGACGCCCGACCCGCAGGAGGTGATGACAGGCCGGTCGAGGTCGACGCCTGCGGCCTCGAAGGCGGCCCGGATGTCGTCCGGCGCCCTGAGCCGCCCCTGCTCGACGACGCGTCCATATGGCACGTTGAAACTGCCGGGCATGCGGCCGGGGCGCACGCCGGGGCGCGGCTCCGGCGCCTCACCGCGGAATCGCTCCGGCGAGCGTGCGTCGACGATCTGCGCCGTCCGTCCGGCGAGGGCGGCGCGCACCTGCTCCACATCTGCGACCCCCTGCGGCGTCCGCGCCGTGATGGTGCGCCGTGGCGGCGAGACCGTTCCGGATTCGACGGGCCGGCGCTCCGCAAACCATTTCGGGAAGCCGCCATCCAGGATCCTGACGTCCTGCGCGCCGAAGGCACGGAACATCCACCACACCCGCGCCGCGGAGAAGAGGCCGGCGCCGTCATAGACCACGATGCGCATGCCGTCGCCGATGCCGAGCGCGCCGACGGCTTCGGCGAAGCGCTCCGCGCTCGGCATCATGTGCGGCAGATCCGTGGTCTCGTCGCGGATGGCATCAATGTCGAAGTGGACCGCGCCCGGTATGTGCGCGGCGCGATATTCCGCGGCGCCGTCGCGATTCTCCCTGGGCAGATACCAGGAGGCATCGACGATGGCGATGTCCGGCGCCCCGAGATTTTCGGCGAGCCAGGCGGTGGACACGAGGTGGGGCGAGGGCAGCTTCGTTTCGGTCATGGCATGGCCTTCCGGGCAGGAGCGAGATCAGACGAGCGCGATCCGCACCCGCCGGTTCTGTCGGCCCTTCTTCTCGATGGCCGTGACAGCGACCGGGCCGATCTCGCCCGTGCTGCGCACATGCGTGCCGCCGCAGGGCTGCAGGTCGAGTCCCTCGATCTCGACGAGCCGCACCCGGCCGGTGCCCATCGGCGGCTTGACCGACATCGTCTTGACGAGGCCGGGATTGGCGAGAAGCTCCTCGTCGGTGATCCAGCGCTCCCGCACCGGCGCGTCCTTCGTGATCATATCGTTGAGCCGGGCGCTGATCTCGTCCTTGTCGAGGCCGGCGTCGGGAATGTCGAAGTCAAGCCGGCCTTCGCCGTTGCCGATGGCGCCGCCCGTGACGGGAAAGGGCAGGACGACCGAGAGCAAATGCAGCCCGGTGTGGACCCGCATGCGCGCATGGCGGACGGCCCAGTCGAGGCGCAGGCCGACCGTGTCGCCGACGGCCGGGAGCCTTCCCGCGGCCGCCGGGATGTGGGCGACCGTCGAACGGTCCGGGCCGTAGACGGCATTGGCAATGGCGATCTCCCCGCCGTCGGGCAGCGTGATCCAGCCGACGTCGCCGGGCTGGCCGCCACCCTGGGCATAGAAGATGGTGCGATCGAGAACGATGCCGCCGTTGTCGTCGATGCCGACGACGGTCGCCTCGGCCGTCCTGGCATAGGGATCGTCCCGGAACAGAAGGGTCGTCTTGCTCATTGCCTGCCTCCGCGAAACGGTTGGGCGACCGTAGGCGGCGCCTTCCGCTACCGCAAGCCCGCCCGCGGCACGAGCACACGCGCCAGCCATGCGTGCCACAGCAGGCATTCCGGTCCGCTTGCCGGCGGCCGGGGCTTGCGACAAGGGAGAACATTGATCGGCCAGCATCCCCCGGTCATGATCTGCATCAAGGCCGCAACGGTGCCCGGCGATCTAGAACGAGCCTGACGCCCGTATCAGCTCGTTTCGGGCGGAATAGCGGTCTGTGCGGCGGCGCACGCGCGGCTGCGGGCCTTCAGGAGAAGTCGGATGAGTTTGTCCCGTCTCGGTCGTCTCGCGCTGATTGCCGCCCTTCTTTCGGTTCCCGTCCTGCCGGCCGGCGAGGCGGCCCTCGGCGCCGGGGTCGCGCAGGCGCAGGGCAGGCTCGAGGCGCTGATCAACCGCCTGCGGCGAAACAGCCTGCCAGAGGGCATCGTCAAGGCCAACGGCCGCATCGAGGCCGAACAGGTCGACATCGCGGCCAAGTATCCCGGCCGCCTCGTCGAGGTTCTCGTCGAGGAGGGCAGCATGGTCGAGGCCGGCCAGGTCGTCGCCCGCATGGACGATTCCGAGTACCGGGCGCAGCTGCGCGGTGCCGAGGCGCAGGTGCAGCGCGCCATCAAGGCCAAGGCGGAGGCTGAGGCGCTGATCGCCCAGCGCGAGAGCGACCGCACGCTCGCCCGCGCCGAGCTCGCCCGTGCCGAGGAACTCTTCGCCAAGGGCCACTTTTCCCAGGAGCGGCTCGACCAGCGGCGCAGCCAGATGAAGGCAGCCGATGCAGCGCTCCGCGCAGCCCAGGCGGCGCGCGACCAGGCCATCGCCGCCATCGAGGCGGCGCAGGCGGATGTCGCGCGGCTCGAGACGGTGCTCTCCGACACGGTGCTGAAGGCGCCGCGGCGCGGGCGCGTGCAGTACAAGCTCGTGCGCAGCGGCGAGGTGGTGGCCGCCGGCCAGCGCATCGTCACGCTGCTCGACCTCACCGATGTCTACATGACGATCTTCCTGCCCGCACGCGATGCCGGCCGGGTCATCCTCGGCGACGAGGCCCGCATCATCCTCGATCCCGTGCCGCAATACGTGGTGCCGGCCCGGGTTTCCTTCGTCGCAGCTGAGGCGCAGTTCACGCCGAAGGCGGTGGAGACAGCGGACGAGCGCGAGAAGCTGATGTTCCGCGTCAAGATCCGCATCGATCCCAATCTCCTCAAGCAATACGAGCCGCAGGTGAAGACCGGCGTGCGTGGCATCGGCTTCGTCCGCACCGTCAAGGACGCCGACTGGCCGACCGACCTCGCCATCCGGCTGCCGGACTGAGCCATCGGGGAGCTCTCCCATGGAACTCGCCAGCCGTCCCGCGGCCCCGGCCGACGCCGGTGCGAACGCCGTCGTCACGCTGCGCGGGGTCACCCACCGCTACGGCAAGGTGCGGGCACTCGACGACGTGACGCTGTCGATCCCGGCCGGCTGCATGGCCGGCCTGATTGGCCCGGACGGGGTCGGCAAGTCGACGCTGCTCGCGCTCGCCGCCGGCGTGCGCAGGATCGGGGAAGGGGAGGTGCGGGTGCTCGGCGGCGACATGGCCGATGCCGCGCACCGCAGGGCGTGCGGCGCGCGTATCGCCTACATGCCGCAGGGGCTCGGCCGCAACCTCTATCCCACGCTCTCGGTCTACGAGAACCTCGACTTCTTCGCTCGCCTTTTCGGGCAGGGCGCCGAGGAGCGCCAGGCGCGCATCGCCGAACTTCTGGCGGCGACCGGGCTCGACCCGTTCCCGGACCGGCCCGCGGGCAAGCTCTCGGGCGGCATGAAGCAGAAGCTCAGCCTGTGCTGCGCGCTGATCCATGACCCGGACCTCATCATCCTCGACGAGCCGACGACGGGCGTCGACCCGCTGTCGCGCCGACAGTTCTGGGATCTCATCGAGCGCATCAGGCAGCGCCGGCCCGGCATCAGCGTCATCGTCGCCACGGCCTACATGGAGGAGGCCGAGCGCTTCGACTGGCTTGCCGCCATGCACGACGGCAAGGTGATCGCCACCGGCTCGCCGGCCGAGGTGCGCGCACGAGCCGGGACGGACACGCTCGAAGAGGCCTTCATTGCCCTCCTGCCGGAGGAAAAGCGCCGCCAGCACCAGCCTGTCGTCGTGCGTCCGCGGGTGGCGAGCGATGGGCCGCCCGCCATCGAGGCGGAGGGGCTGACCTGCCGCTTCGGCGACTTCACAGCAGTCGACCATGTCAGCTTCCGCATCGCGCGCGGGGAGATCTTCGGCTTTCTCGGCTCCAACGGCTGCGGCAAGTCGACGACGATGAAGATGCTGACCGGCCTTCTGCCGGCGAGCGAGGGCTGGGCCAAGCTGTTCGGCGAGCCGCTCGATGCGGGCGACCTCGAGACGCGCCGGCGCGTCGGCTACATGTCGCAGTCCTTCTCGCTCTACGGCGAGTTGACGGTGCGGCAGAACCTCGAGCTGCACGCCCACCTCTTCCACATGCCGGCCGAAAGGGTCGCCTCGCGCGTGGAGGAAATGCTGCGGCGCTTCGACCTCGCGGAGGTTGCCGACGAGCGGCCCGAGAGCCTGCCGCTCGGCATCCGCCAGCGCCTGCAGCTTGCGGTGGCGGTCGTCCACGAGCCGGAAATGCTGATCCTCGACGAGCCGACCTCAGGCGTCGATCCGGTGGCGCGGGACGCGTTCTGGCGCTTCCTCATCGACCTGTCGCGCGACGAGGGGGTAACGATCTTCATCTCCACCCATTTCATGAACGAGGCCGCGCGCTGCGACCGCATCTCGCTGATGCACGCGGGCAAGGTGCTCGACGTGGGCACGCCGAAGGAGCTGGCAGAGCGTCACGGCGGCGGCGACATCGAGGAGGCCTTCGTCGCCTGCCTCGCCGAGGCCGCGGGTATCGACCTGTCGGCCGGAGAGGCGACGCCGGCGCCTGCGGCCCTGCCGCCGGCCACGGAGCCCGCGCAGCCGGCCCGCTCGTTCGACCTGCGCCGCCTCTGGGCCTACGCCCGGCGCGAGACGATGGAGCTGCTGCGCGATCCCATCCGTCTCGCCTTCGCGCTGCTCGGGCCGATCATCCTCATGATCACCTTCGGCTACGGCATCTCCTTCGATGTCGAGAAGCTCGCCTTCGCCGCCTTCGACCAGGACCAGTCGCTGGAGAGCCGGAAGCTCCTCGAGAGCTTCTCGGGCTCGCGCTATTTCGATGAGCGGGAGCCGATCTCCGACGCCGCCGAGATGGTGGACCGGCTGAAGAGCGGCGAGCTCAAGCTCGCCATCGAGATTCCGGCCGGCTTCGGGCGCGATCTCGTGGCCGGCCGGCAGCCGGAGGTCGGTGTGTGGCTCGACGGCGCCATGCCCTTCCGGGCCGAGACCACACGCGGCTACGTGACGGGGCTCGCGATGCAGTATCTCGAAACCGCAGCCACGGAGAAGGGCAGCTCCGTCAGCCTCGTGCCGGCCGACATCGAGACACGCTTCCGCTACAACCAGGCCTTCCGGAGCGTCTACGCCATCGTGCCCAGCGTCATCATGCTGATGCTTGTGCTGATCCCGGCCATCATGACGGCGGTGGGCGTGGTGCGCGAGAAGGAGACGGGCTCCATCGCCAACTTCCGTGCGACACCCGTCACCAAGCTGGAGTTCCTCGTCGGCAAGCAGCTGCCCTATGTTGTCATCGCATTGGTGAGTTTCCTCACGCTCCTCGGCCTCGCGCTGCTGCTGTTCGGCGTGCCGGTGAAAGGCTCGCTCGCGACGCTGCTTCTGGCGACGCTGCTTTATATTTTCGCGACGACAGGCTTCGGCCTGTTCGTCTCGTGCTTCACGCGCACACAGGTGGCGGCGGTTTTCGCCACCTCCATCATCGCCATCATCCCGTCGGTCAACTTCTCGGGCCTTCTGGTGCCTGTCTCGTCGCTGTCGGGCAGCGCCCGCATCCTCGGGCTCGCCTTTCCCGCGGCGTGGTATCAGCCGGTGAGCGTCGGCACCTTCACCAAGAGCCTTGGCTTCGCCGACCTGTGGCTCAACCTCGTCATGCTGGCGCTGTTCGCCGTCGGCTTCATCGTCGCGTCGCAGCTCGCGCTCGCCAAGCAGGAGCCGTGACAATGAGCGGACAAGCGGAACGGCACCGCCTCACGGCGCGCGGCATCGGGGGGAAGATCGCCAACACGCTGCGTCTCGCCGTGAAGGAACTGCGCAGCATCCGGACCGACCCCATCCTCGTCGCGCTCATCCTCTACACCTTCACCGTCGCCATCTACTCGGTGGCGACGGGCGCGAAGACCGAGGCGGAGAACATGGCCATCGCGGTCGTCGACGAGGACCGCTCCGCCCTGTCGCGCCGCCTGCGCGACGCCTTCCTCCCGCCCCTGTTCAAGACACCGGTCGAGATCGGTGCCGACGAGATCGACGCCGCCATGGACGCGGGGCGCTTCGTCTTCGTACTCGTCATTCCGCCGCGCTTCGAGGCGGACCTTCTGGCCGGCCGCAACCCCGAGCTTCAGGTGAACGTGGACGCCACCGCCATGACGCAGGCGGGCAACGGCGCCGTCTACGCACAGAACATCCTGACCAACGAGATCATCGCCTTTCTCCAGCGGCGGGAAGGCAGCGCCGCCCTGCCGGTCAACGTCGTTGTGCGGGCGATGTTCAACCCCAATCTCACCTCCGCCTGGTTCACCTCGGTGATGCAGGTGATCAACAACGTCACCATCCTGACCGTCATCCTGACGGGGGCTGCACTGATCCGCGAGCGCGAGCACGGCACCGTCGAGCATCTGCTCGTCATGCCGGTGACGCCCGTCGAGATCATGCTCGCCAAGATCCTGGCGAACGGCCTTGTCATCGTCGTTGCGGCCTCCCTCTCCCTCATCTTCGTGGTGGAGGGGCTGCTGGCCGTGCCCATCGCCGGGTCGATCCCGCTCTTTCTCGCCGGGGCACTGCTCTATCAGTTCTCCGTGGCGGCGCTGGGCATCCTCATCGCCACCTTCTCGACGTCGATGGCCCAGTTCGGGCTGCTCGCCATCCCGGTGCTCATCGTGCTCAATCTGCTGTCGGGCTCGACCACGCCAATGGAGAGCATGCCGGAGTGGCTGCAGTACGTGATGCAGCTTTCCCCCACGACGCATTTCGTCGCCTTCTCGCAGGCGGTTCTCTATCGTGGAGCGGGGATCGGCATCGTGATGTCGCAGATGCTGGCGCTCGCGGCCATCGGCGTCGTCTACTTCGCCGTCTCGCTGGGCCGTTTCCGCAAGGCGATCTTCAACGCCGGCTGACCCGGCCGGCGGGAGAGGGGGGGCGGCGGCTGCCGTCGCCGCCCGCGGGGCTCAGGCAAGGTCGAGGACAACCCGCCCGTCGATGGCGCCCTTTTCCATCCGCTCGAACACGGCGTTGATGTTGTCCAGCCGGTCCCACGAGAAATGGGCCTTTACGGCACCGTCGCCGGCGAAGGCGAGCGCCTCCTCGAGATCCTGCCGCGTGCCGACGATGGAGCCGCGCACCGTGATGCGCTTCAGCACGGTGTCGAAGATCGGCATGGCGAAGCGGCCGGGCGGCAGGCCGACGAGGGCCATGGTGCCATGCGGCCGCAGCACGCCGAATGCCTGCTCGAAGGCGGCGGGCGAGACGGCCGTGACGAGGACACCATGCACGCCGCCGAGGCGCTTCTGCAGTTCGGCGACCGGGTCGCTCTCGCGCGCATCGATGGCGATCTCGGCGCCGAGCGACCTGGCAAGGGCCAGCTTGTCGGGATGCACGTCGATGGCGGCCACGTGCATGCCCATGGCACGCGCATATTGCACGGCCATGTGGCCGAGGCCGCCGATGCCGGAGATTGCCACCCACTCGCCGGGCCTCACCTCCGTCTCCTTGAGGCCCTTGTAGACCGTCACGCCCGCGCAGAGCACGGGTGCGGCCGGCCCCCAGTCGAGATTGTCCGGCAGGCGTCCGACGTAGTTCGGATCCGCGAGCGCATATTCGGCGAAGCTGCCGTTGACGGAATAGCCGGTGTTCTGCTGGCTGGCGCACAGGGTTTCCCAGCCGGTGCGGCAATGCGGGCAGTAGCCGCAGGCCGTGTGCAGCCACGGGATGCCGACCCGGTCGCCCTCCTTCACGCGCTTCACGTCCCGTCCCACCGCGGCGACGACGCCGACGCCCTCGTGGCCGGGAATGAACGGCAGGGTCGGCTTGACCGGCCAGTCGCCCTTCACCGCGTGCAGGTCGGTATGGCAGACGCCCGTCGCCGCGATCTTGACGAGGATCTGGTCCGGGCGCGGGGCCGGCACCTCCCATTCCTCGATGGTGAGCGGCTCGCCGAACACGCGGGCTATGGCGGCTTTCATCTTGGGCATGGCACACTCCTTCGGTTGCTTTCTGTAGGAGGGGCAGGCGGAACCGCCGGGCCGGAAACCGCTGCGGCAGCTTCCGGCCACTGCATCGACGCGGTGCATGTCCGAAGCTGGATGATGCGCCCGCACGCGCCGGGCGCCTTGTCCGAGATCAAACGCTGCGGCCCCGTGGCATGCCATGCTGCGGCGCAGCACGCAGATGCCTGGCGAGACGGTCGCCGGGCCGCACGCAAGGAACGCGAGATGAACGATCCTCGTTCCCCGAAGCCGACGATGCCCGCCTGTCACGGCGAGAGCCTGGGGCTTGAGGGCTACCGCGCGCTCGACCGCATGCGGGAGGCGCTGACGGCGGCGTTGACCGGCGGCGTCTCGCCGAGCTCGCTGGCGCTAGCCTGGTTCGACTGGTCCCTGCACCTCGCTTCCGCGCCGGGCAAGCGGCTGGAGCTTGCCGACAAGGCAGTGCGCAAGGCGGCGCGCTTCGCCGCCCACGTGGCCGCGGCGGCCCTGCACCCGGACACGCCGCCCTGCATCGAGCCGCTGCCGGGCGACCACCGCTTCCGCGCCGAGGCGTGGCGCAAGCCGCCCTTCAGCCTGTGGGCACAGGCTTTCCTGCTGCAGCAGCAATGGTGGCACAACGTCACCCACGAGGTGCCCGGCGTCAGTCCGCACCACGAGGCTGTCGTCTCCTTCGCCGTGCGGCAGCTGCTCGACATTTTCTCGCCGTCCAACTTCCCGCTCCTGAACCCGGAAGTGCTCGACAAGACGGTCGCGACCGCCGGTGCCAACTTTCTGGAGGGTTTCTCGAACTTTCTCGAGGACGTCACCCGCCAGGCGACCGGGCAGCCACCGGCGGGAGCGGAGGCGTTCCAGCCCGGTCGGGACGTGGCGGTGACGCCGGGCAAGGTGATCTACCGAAACCACCTGATCGAACTCATCCAGTATGCGCCTGCGACGGAGACGGTCCTGGCCGAGCCGGTGCTGATCGTGCCGGCGTGGATCATGAAATACTACATCCTCGACCTGTCGCCGCAGAATTCGCTGGTGCGCTACCTCGTGGGGCAGGGCCACACGGTCTTCTGCATCTCATGGCGCAATCCCGATGCCTCGGACCGCGACCTGTCGATGGACGACTACCGGCGCATGGGGGTGATGGCGGCGCTCGACGCGATCGGCGCCATCGTCCCCGGCCGGAAGGTCCATGCGGTCGGCTACTGCCTCGGCGGCACGCTCCTGTCGATTGCGGCGGCGGCCATGGCCCATGCCGGTGACGGTCGTCTGGCCTCGATGACGCTCCTTGCCGCGCAGACGGACTTCACCGAGCCGGGTGAGCTGGCGCTGTTCATCGACCACAGCCAAATGCACTTCCTCGAAAGCATGATGTGGAACAGGGGCTATCTCTCCGCCGACCAGATGTCGGGTGCCTTCCAGCTCCTGCGCTCCATCGACCTCATCTGGTCGCGGCACGTGCGCGAGTACCTGATGGGCGAGCGTACACCCATGTTCGACATCATGGCCTGGAACGCCGACTCGACCCGCATGCCCTACCGCATGCACGCCGAATATCTGCAGCGCCTCTACATCGACAACGAACTGGCGAGCGGGCGCTTCATGGTCGAGGGGCGGCCGGCTGCCCTGCAGAACATCCGCGTGCCCGTGTTCGTCGTCGGCACGGAGCGGGATCACGTGGCGCCTTGGCGCTCGGTCTACAAGGTGCACCAGCTCTGTGACACCGACATCACCTTTGTGCTGGCGAGTGGGGGGCACAATGTCGGAATCGTCAGCGAGCCCGGCCGCGCCGGCCGCCATTTCCGCACGGGCTTCAAGCGTGCGTCCGACCTCTACCTGAGCCCGGACGAATGGCTGGCGGCGGCGACGGTGAAGGAGGGCTCCTGGTGGACCGAATGGGCCGCCTGGCTCGCCGGGCAGTCGACGCCCGAGCGCGTCCCGCCGCCCGCGATGGGCGCGCCGCGCAAGGGCTATCCGCCCCTGGCCGATGCGCCGGGGACCTACGTTTTCCAGAGGTGATGCGGCATGAGCGACTTTCTCCGCAACCGCACCTTCGACGAGCTCAGCCCGGGCGACAGCGCCTCGCTGGTGCGAGTCGTCGGTCGTGACGACATCGAACTGTTCGCGGCCGTCTCCGGCGACGTGAACCCGGCCCATCTCGACGCGGCCTTCGCGGCAACCGACATGTTCGGCCACGTTGTCGCGCATGGCATGTGGACGGCGGCGCTGGTCTCTGCCGCGATCGGCACGGAGCTGCCGGGCCCCGGCACCATCTATCTCGGGCAGGAGCTGAAGTTCCTGAAGCCTGTCGCGCCGGGCGACACCATCACGGTGCGCGTGAGCGTGCGGGAGAAGCGCCCCGAGAAACGCGTCGTCCTGCTCGACACTACCTGCACCAACCAGCGGGGCGAGGAGGTGCTGAGCGGCGTCGCCACGGTGATCGCGCCGGACCGGCGTATCGAATGGCCGCGCAAGCGCCTGCCCGACATCTCGCTGCGCCGGCATGACCGCTATGAGGCCTTCGTGGCCAGGGCGCGCCAGGCCTCACCGCTACGCGCGGCCATCGTGCATCCCTGCTCGGCCGCCGCCATCAAGGCGGCCGTGGAGGTGCGGGACGAGGGGCTGCTGGATCCGCTCCTTGTCGGGCCCGAGGCGAAGATCCGCGCCGCGGCCGAGGCGGCGCAGGTGTCGCTGGACGGTATCGCGATCGAGCTCGTGCCGCACAGCCACGCCGCGGCGGAGCGGGCGGTCGAGCTCGCCGTTGCCGGCAAGGTCTCTGTTCTCGTCAAGGGCAGCCTGCACACGGATGAGCTGCTCGGCGCGGTGGTGGCCCCGTCCTCAGGCCTCAGGACCGAGCGTCGCATCAGTCACGTCTACGCTATGGACGTGCCGGCCTACGACAAGCCGCTCATCGTCACCGACGCGGCGGTCAACATCCGGCCGACGCTCGACCACAAGCGCGACATCTGCCAGAACGCCATAGACCTGCTGCACGTCCTCGGCATGGAGGAGCCGCTAGTGGCGGTGCTCGCCGCCGTGGAGACGGTCAATCCCAAGATGCCGGCGACGCTGGACGCGGCGGCGCTCACGGTGATGGCCGCGCGCGGCCAGATCACGGGAGCGCGCGTCGATGGGCCGCTCGCCTTCGACAACGCCATCAGCACGGATGCCGCGCGCACCAAGGGCATCATCTCGCCGGTCGCCGGCCGGGCCGACATCCTGCTGGTGCCGGACCTCGAGGCCGGCAACATGCTGGCCAAGCAGCTCATCTATTTCGCGGGAGCGACGGCCGCCGGGCTGGTCCTCGGCGCGCGCGTGCCCATCGTCCTGACGAGCCGCGCCGACCCGCTGTCGGCGCGCATCGCCTCGGCGGCGCTGGCGCGGCTCGCCGCCGAACCGCGTCCTCTGGAGGGCAAGGGCCCATGACAGGCGATCTTCTCGTCACCTTCAACGCCGGTTCCTCGACGATCAAGATCGGCCTGTTCGAGACCGGCGATGGCAAGGCCCGGCGCATCGCCCGCGGCGTCATCGACCTGCGCCATGAGCCGCCGGTGTTCCGGCTCGACGAGGGGCCGCAGCGATTCGAAACGGCTCTTTCGGCTCCTGCCGAGGACGTGCGCGGTCTGCTGGGCGAAACCTTCGGCCTCGTCGGCGAGCATGTGGATCTTGATCGCGTCGGGGCCGCGGGTATTCGCGTGGTGCACGGGGGAGGGGTCTTCACCGGGCCTGTGCTGATCGACGACGAAGTCGTCGGCAAGCTCGACGAGCTGACCCTTCTGGCACCGCTCCACCAGCCGCAGAGCCTGCGCATCATCCGTGGGCTGAGGCATCTGCGGCCTGATCTGCCACTCTGCGCCAGCTTCGACACGGCCTTCCACCAGAGCCAGGCCGACGTGGTACGCCGCTTCGCCCTGCCGCGGGCGCTGCACGACGAGGGAATCAGGCGCTACGGCTTCCATGGCCTGTCCTACAAGTTCATCGCCGGCGAACTGGCGCGCCGCGCGCCGCAGACGGCGGCCGGCAAGGTGGTCGTCGCCCATCTGGGCAGCGGCGCCAGCCTGTGCGCGCTCGAGAGCGGCGTGAGTCGCGACACCAGCATGGGCTTCTCGACCCTCGACGGCATTCCCATGGCGACTCGCTGCGGGGCGCTCGACCCCGGCGTCCTCCTGCACCTCATGGGGCAGAAGGGGCTGCCCCTCGGCGCCGTGGAGGACCTGCTCTACCACCGCTCGGGCCTGCTCGGTGTCTCAGGCATCAGTGCGGACAGCCGCGTGCTCCTCGAAAGTGACGACGAGAGGGCGAGGGAGGCCATCGAGCTCTTCTGCTTCCGCATCGCCGGCGAGATCGGGCGACTCGCCGTGACTCTCGGCGGGATCGACGGAATCGTCTTCACGGCCGGTGTTGGCGAGAATCAGCCGCGTATCCGCGCCGGAGTCTGCGCGCGGCTGGGCTGGCTCGGCGTCGCCCTCGATGCGCAGGCGAATGCCGCCAACGCGCCGCGCATCAGTACGGGGGACAGCCGCGTCGCCGTCCTCGTCATCCCCACGGACGAGGAGCAGGTGATCGCAGACGAGACGCTGATGGTTGTCACGGGCACCGGCGGCGATTCCCCCAGTTGATCCTCGGGGGCGCGTCTGTCGAGCCGAACGACGGAAAGACGGCGCAACCACAGTGCCGGGCGGCTCTTGCCCGGGCGGTCGCAATGCAAGCGCGCACGCAGCACGCTTCCGGCGGCGTCAGGAGATGCGGAACTTCGGGAGGAAGAGGGTGGCTCCCCGAGCAGGACTCGAACCTGCGACCATTCGATTAACAGTCGAACGCTCTACCAACTGAGCTATCGGGGATCACGGCGGGGTGACTATAACATGCGCGGCTGGCCTGCAACCCCTTTTCGCACTCATCCCCCGCCTGTGGATGGCGGCGCCGTGACGCGCCAAAAGGGATGTTGCGAAAAGGGGCGCGCCTTTGATATGAACCCGCGGCGAGGCCTCGTGGCGGAGTGGTTACGCAGAGGACTGCAAATCCTTGCACCCCGGTTCGATTCCGGGCGAGGCCTCCACATCCGGCGATACCGCTTTCGGGATCGAACCCGCCGGCCCGATGCCAGCGGGATCGCTGCCCGGAGCGTCCTGCCGGCAGCGATGTGAAAGGTCCTCCCCGATGCTCGATTTCGCCCAAGCCCGCCGCACCATGGTGGACTGCCAGGTCCGGACCTTCGATGTGGTGGACCATGCGCTGCTGAGCGTCCTCGAAGAGGTGCCGCGCGAGCGTTTCGTTCCCGCGGGCCAGGAAGCCGTTGCCTATTCCGACCGCACCATCACGCTGGCACGTTTCGCGGATGGCACGGCCCGCGTGATGCTGGCGCCCATGGTGCTTGCCCGCATGATCCAGGCGCTTGCTGTCACCCCCGGCAGCCGCATTCTCGATGTGGCCGGCGGCACCGGTTATTCGAGCGCCGTCCTCGAGCGCCTCGGCGGCAAGGTCACGATGGTCGAGAGCGATTCGGATCTGGCCGAGCGCGCGAAGGCTGTCCTGGCCGATCTCGGCTGCGACGTGTCCGTGAAGGTCGGGCCCGTCGCCCAGGGGTATGCGGCCGATGCGCCCTATGACCTCATTATCCTGAACGGCGCCTACGAGACCGTTCCCGATGCGCTTCTCGCCCAGCTCTCCCGCGAGGGCCGGCTGGTTGCCATCGACGCCTCCGAGGGGGCGAGCAAGGTGGTGCTGTTCCAGCGCGCGGGGGAGGCCGTCGGGTGCCGGCGGCTCTTCGATGCGGCCGCTCCGGTGGTCGAGGGGCTGCGGCGTCAGCCTGCGTTCCAGTTCTGATCGACCCGGCCCTTTCGGTGTGTCACTTTTTTGCGGCACAACCGGAAAAGTTGCCGAAAGCATCTGCGTCAGCAGTTCTCGCTGCCGGGCGCGGGCTGTATGCTCTCGCCAAGCGTTATAGGGGCCGGCACGTTCGACAAGGGATCCTGAGGCGCTATTCAGGCCTCGACATGACGGGAAGGTGGCCGTGATTCGACATTCGAAGACCACCGGGGCGAAGTGGCTGAAGCTTGCGGCACTGTCCGGTACTCTCCTTGCGTCCTGCGCCGTGGCGCGCGCCGAGACGCTGACCGGAGCGCTGGCGAAGGCATACGAGAACAATCCGTCGCTGAACGTCCAGCGCGCGCAGGTGCGCATCACGGACGAGAACGTGCCGCGCGCCAAGGGCGGGTGGCGCCCCACGATCACGGCGCAGGGCACCATCGGCGCCATCGCGCTCAACTCGCGCACGCCCAACCTCGGCCGCTCCAGCGATGATCTCTTTCGCCGCTCCGTCGGCATCGAGATCCAGCAGATGATCTTTGACAGTGGCCGCACGCTGAATAACGTGCGCGCCTCCGAATCGCAGGTCCTCGGCGCCCGCGAGACGCTCCGCAACACCGAGCAGAGCGTGCTGCTCGAAGGCGTCATCGCCTATATGAACGTCCTGCGCGACACGGCCGTCTACAACCTGCAGACCAACAACGTCGAGGTGCTGCAGGAGCAGCTGCGCCAGACGAAGGACCGTTTCGATGTCGGCGAGGTAACGCGCACGGACGTCGCCCAGGCCGAGGCTGCGCTCGCCGCCGGCCGCGCCCAGCAGAGCGTGGCGCGGGCCAACCTCCGGGCCAGCATCGCGACCTATCGTCAGGTGATCGGCGTCGAGCCCAAGCAGCTCGGGCCCGGCATCTCGGCCGAAAAGTATCTGCCCAAGACACTCGAGCAGGCGATCGCCATCGGTCTGCGGCACCATCCGGCCATCGCCGCCGCCCAGCACAGCGTCGACACGGCGGAGCTGCAGGTGAAGGCTACCGAGGCACAGCTCCTGCCGGATTTCCGTGTGTCTGCCGGCGTGTCGCAGACGTGGGATCAGACCATTTCGGGCGACAGGCGCACGAACGCCTCGATCATCGGCACGCTCAACGTGCCGATCTACGAGGGGGGCGTGGTCTATGCGCAGACCCGCCAGGCGAAAGAGGCGGCTGGCCAGGCACGCATCCAGGTCGACCTCATCCGTGATCAGGTGCGCCAGCAGATCATCGCCACCTGGTCGCAGCTCGAGGCGGCCAAGCAGCAGATCACGGCCGCGCAGGCGCAGGTCGAGGCCAACCAGGTCGCGCTCGAAGGCGTCCGCGAAGAGGCCAAGGTGGGGCAGCGGACGACCCTCGACGTCCTCAACGCCCAGCAGGCGCTGCTCAACTCGCGCGTGGAGCTGGTCACGGCCCAGCGTGACCGCATCGTCGCCTCCTACGGTGTGCTGTCGGCCATCGGCCGCCTGACGGCGCCGACGCTCGGCCTCAAGGTCGCGACCTATGACCCGAAGATCCACTTCGAGCAGGTCAAGGACAAGTGGATCGGCCTCGACACGCCGAGCGGCAAGTAGCAGCGGTTGTATTTTGCGGCTCGGATGCCGCTAAATCCTGTGGTCTTCGGGGCGGGGCGCTTGCCTCGCCCTTTCCGCATGAAATACTCGGCAGAGGCGACGGACGTGATTCTCGCGTCCGCAATTGATCGGTGCGACGCATGAATTCGGCGAGCCCCAAGCTGCAGGACCCTGCGAAGACGCCCGAGCCGACGATGGATGAGATTCTGGCGTCCATCCGGCGCATCATCACCGAGGATCAGGCTTCGGCTTCGCCGACGCCCCGGCCCGCTCCGACGGATGAGCGCACACCCCGTCCGGATACCGGCCAGCCCGATGGCGTCCGTCCCGAGATCGCGCGCCGTGATATTGCCGCGCAGGAGAGGGCGCGTCGCGACGAACCCTTCCTGCCGGAGCCGCCGCGTCGGCCGGTCGTGGCGCAGCAGGCGCGCCCGGCCCAGCGTCCGGCGCCGCCGTCTGCTGCCCCGGTGGTAAACGACGCCGCGCCGGCCGTGGTGGACCAGGCGGGGACTTCGCGCACCGCAGTCGAGCGCAGCCTGGCCGAGCAGGTCATGCCCTCGCTCGTCGCCTCGCTCTCGGCAGGGCTGCCGCCGCGCCAGCCTGAGCCTGCGTCCGTCCCCCGCGAGCCGCGGGACGAGCTGCTTTCTCCCCAGGCAGGGGCCAGCGTCGCCTCGTCCTTCGAGGCCCTGACGGCGACAGTCGGCGGCAGCCAGGGATCGCGCACGCTGGAGGATCTCGTGCGCGACATGCTGCGCCCCATGCTCAAGGCGTGGCTCGACGACAACCTGCCGGCCCTGGTCGAGCGGCTCGTGCGCCAGGAAATCGAGCGCGTGGCACGCGGCGGCCGGCGCTGAAACGTTCCCCGCCGGCGGAGCCGACCGGCCCCTCCGGCCGGTCTGTGATTGACTTATGCCCTCCGCTTCGCTTTCTACCAGTCGGTTCCCGGCGCCGGCACCCGCCGGCGCGCGCAAATGGTTTGGGTGATGGACAAGACCTTCGAGCCGAGCGCTGTCGAGGCGCGGATTTCCGCCATGTGGGAGAGGGAAGAGGCGTTTCGCGCCGGCCGTGCCGACCGCGCCGGCGCGCCGCCCTACTGCATCGTCATTCCCCCTCCCAACGTCACCGGCTCGCTGCACATGGGCCATGCACTCAACAACACGTTGCAGGACGTGCTGTGCCGGTTCGAGCGCATGCGCGGCAAGGATGTGCTGTGGCAGCCGGGCACGGACCATGCGGGCATTGCCACGCAGATGGTCGTCGAGCGCCAGCTCGCCGAGCGGAAGGAGCCGTCCCGCCGCCAGCTCGGGCGTGAGCGCTTCGTCGAGCGCGTCTGGGCGTGGAAGGAGCAGTCCGGCGGCACCATCATCAACCAGCTCAAGCGCCTCGGTGCCTCCTGCGACTGGTCGCGCGAGCGCTTCACCATGGACGAGGGCCTGTCCCAGGCCGTCGTCAAGGTCTTCGTGTCGCTCTATAACGAGGGGCTGATCTACAAGGACAAGCGCCTCGTCAACTGGGATCCGCGCTTCCTCACGGCGATCTCCGACCTCGAGGTGCAGCAGATCGAGGTCAAGGGCAGCCTCTGGCACATCCGCTACCCCATCGAGGGCGAGCCGGGGCGCTTCATCACGGTCGCCACCACCCGGCCGGAGACGATGCTGGGCGACACGGCCGTCGCCGTGCATCCCGAGGATGAGCGCTATCGCGATCTCATCGGCCGCAACGTCGTGCTGCCGCTCGTCGGGCGGCGCATCCCCATCGTGGCTGACGCCTATTCCGACCCGGAGAAGGGCACCGGCGCGGTCAAGATCACGCCGGCGCACGATTTCAACGACTTCGACGTCGGCAAGCGCCACGGCCTGCGGCTCATCAACGTTCTCGGCCCGGCGGCGGAGATCACCGTGCGCGACAACGAGGCCTTCCTGGAGGGGGCCGAGGCAGGCGCCGATCTCGATGCTGTGCTCGCACTGCACGGGCTCGACCGTTTCGAGGCGCGCAAGCGCATCGTCGCCATGCTCGAAGAGCGGGGGCTGCTCGAGAAGGTCGAGCCGCACACGCACATGGTGCCGCACGGCGACCGCTCGGGCGTCGTCATCGAGCCGTGGCTGACCGACCAGTGGTACCTCAACGTCAAGCCGCTCGCCGAGAAGGCGCTCGCCGCCGTGCGCGAGGGCAAGACACGCTTCGTGCCCGAGACCTGGGAGAAGACCTACTTCCAGTGGCTCGAGAACATCGAGCCGTGGTGCATCTCGCGCCAGCTCTGGTGGGGGCACCAGATCCCGGCGTGGTATGGGCCTGACGGCCAGATCTTCGTGGCGACCAGCGAGGACGAGGCGAAGGCGGCTGCCGCCCGCCACTACGGCCACGAGGTGGCGCTGACGCGCGACGAGGACGTGCTCGACACGTGGTTCTCCTCCGCACTGTGGCCGTTCTCGACGCTCGGCTGGCCGGAGAAGACGGCGGAGCTCGAGCGCTATTATCCGACGAGCACGCTTGTCACGGGCTTCGACATCATCTTCTTCTGGGTCGCCCGGATGATGATGATGGGCATCCACTTCATGAAGGACGTGCCCTTCCGCAACGTCTACATCCACGCGCTCGTCCGCGACGAGAAGGGCGCGAAGATGTCGAAGTCCAAGGGCAACGTCATCGATCCGCTCGATCTCATCGAGAAGTACGGCGCCGATGCCCTGCGCTTCACCCTCGCCGCCATGGCGGCGCAGGGGCGCGACATCAAGCTTTCGACGCAACGCGTTGAAGGATATCGCAATTTTGCGACGAAGATCTGGAACGCTGCGCGCTTTGCGGAGCTGAACAGCTGCGTCCGCCAGGCAGGTTTTGCACCCGAGAAGGCGACGCTGACCCTCAACCGCTGGATCCTCGGCGAGTGTGGCGCGGCCGCCGCCGCCGTCACTGCCGCGCTCGAGGCCTTCAAGTTCAACGAGGCGGCGGGCGCGGTCTATCGCTTCGTCTGGAATCTCTTCTGTGACTGGTATCTCGAACTCGCCAAGCCGGTGCTGCAGGGCGAGGACGGGCCGGCCAAGGACGAGACGCGGGCGACGATCGCATTCGTCCTCGACGAGATCTGCAAGCTGCTGCACCCCTTCATGCCCTTCCTCACCGAGGAGCTGTGGGCCATCAAGGGCGCGGAGGGGCCGACGCGCGAGACGATACTGGCGCTTGCGCCGTGGCCGGCGGGCAATGCCGCCGGCGATGCCGAGGCGGAGGCCGAGATCGGCTGGATCATTGACCTCGTGTCCGATATCCGATCGGCCCGCTCGGAAACCAACGTGCCGGCCGGAGCGCAGGTGCCGCTCGTCTTCGTCGGCGCGTCGGACGAGACCCGCGCGCGCGTGGCGCGCTGGGAGGAGGTGCTGCGGCGCCTCGCGCGCCTCGGCGAGATCAGCTACGCCGAGACGGTGCCTGCGGGCAGCATCCAGCTCGTCGTCCGCGGCGAGGTGGCGGCCCTGCCGCTCGCCGGCCTCGTCGACCTCGCGGCGGAGCGCGTGCGCCTCGAGAAGGAGGTCGGCAAGCTCGATGCCGATATCGCCCGCATCGACGCCAAGCTGGGCAATGCGGACTTCATCGCCCGCGCGCCCGAGGAGGTCGTGGAGGAGCAGAAGGAGCGCCGCGAGGCCGCGCTCCTGCGCCAGGCCAAGATCCGCGAGGCGCTCGCCCGTCTCGCGGGCGCCGCATAGCGCACAAGGTTAATTTTCTCTCAATTTTATGTGACATCAGTGCAACAGGCCGCGACGATCATTGATCGTCGCGGCCTGCTCGCTGCGCCTGCCGCGAAGCCGCCATAAACGAGTCGCACCTCTTGTTTCACAGCAAATCCTTGAAAGTGCTGCGGTTTGGCTGAAGGGGCCAAACGTCCGGCAAGCGATTGCCGGGAGTGGCGGGCTCGTGCGTGCCTCTTGGCATCGCCGCAGGCTTCTGGGAAAGAATTGCCTCCGCGAGAGGCCGGCGAACAGGGATTGCGTTGGCAGATGGACGCGCGCGTCTTCGACAAGGCGAAGCTGCCCAGCCGTCACGTGACGGAAGGGCCGGCGCGTGCGCCCCACCGTTCCTACTACTACGCCATGGGCCTCACGGAGCGGCAGATCCACCAGCCCTTCGTCGGCGTCGCCAGCTGCTGGAACGAGGCCGCCCCCTGCAACATCGCTCTGATGCGCCAGGCCCAGGCGGTAAAGAAGGGCGTGGCGGCCGCTGGCGGCACCCCGCGCGAGTTCTGCACCATCACCGTCACCGACGGCATCGCCATGGGCCACCAGGGCATGAAATCCTCGCTCGTCTCGCGCGAGGTCATTGCCGACTCGGTCGAGCTCACCATGCGCGGCCACTGTTATGATGCGCTCGTCGGCATCGCCGGCTGCGACAAGTCGCTTCCGGGCATGATGATGGCCATGGTGCGCCTCAACGTGCCGTCCATCTTCATCTACGGCGGCTCCATCCTGCCTGGCAATTTCCGCGGCAAGCCGGTGACCGTGCAGGACGTGTTCGAGGCCGTCGGGCGCCATTCGGTCGGCGACATGTCGGACGAGGACCTTGCCGAGCTGGAGCAGGTGGCCTGTCCTTCTGCCGGCGCCTGTGGCGCCCAGTTCACCGCCAACACCATGGCGACCGTGGCTGAGGCCATCGGCCTCGCGCTGCCCTATTCCTCCGGCGCCCCGGCGCCCTACGAGATCCGTGACCGCTTCTGCATGACGGCAGGCGAGATGGTGATGGAGCTCGTCGCCCGGCAGATCCGCCCGCGGGACATCGTCACTCGCGAGGCGCTGGAGAATGCGGCGACTGTCGTCGCCGCCTCGGGCGGTTCCACCAACGCGGCGCTGCACCTGCCCGCCATCGCCCACGAGGCGGGAATCAAGTTCGATCTCTTCGATGTGGCGGAGATCTTCCGCCGCACGCCCTATATCGCGGACCTCAAGCCCGGCGGACGCTATGTCGCCAAGGACCTGTTCGAGGCAGGCGGTGTTCCGCTCCTGATGAAGACTCTGCTCGATCAGGGCTTCCTCCACGGGGACTGCATGACCGTGACGGGCCGCACGATCGCGGAGAACCTCGCCTCCGTGCGCTGGAACGACGGGCAGGACGTGGTGCGTCCCGCCGACGATCCGCTGTCGCCGACGGGCGGCGTCGTGGGCCTTCGCGGCAGCCTGGCGCCCGACGGGGCTATTGTGAAGGTGGCGGGCATGGACGAGGACAGCCTTGTCTTCGCGGGGCCCGCCCGCTGCTTCGACAGCGAGGAAGCCTGCTTCGAGGCGGTGAGAAACCGCGCCTATGAAGAGGGCGACGTGCTCGTCATCCGCTACGAGGGTCCGCGGGGCGGGCCGGGCATGCGCGAGATGCTGGCCACCACGGCCGCCCTCTACGGGCAGGGCATGGGCGACAAGGTGGCGCTCATCACGGACGGGCGTTTTTCCGGCGCGACGCGGGGCCTGTGCGTCGGCCACGTGGGGCCGGAGGCAGCCGTGGGAGGGCCGATCGCCCTCCTGCGTGACGGTGACATCATCGAGATCGATGCCGTGGCCGGAAGGCTGGACGTGCGGTTGTCGGAGGCCGAGATGGCGCGTCGGCGCGCTGTCTGGACACCGCGCGAGACGGACTATGGCTCGGGGGCACTCTGGAAATATGCGCAGACGGTCGGGCCGGCGCGCGGCGGCGCCGTGACCCATCCCGGCGCTTTTGAAGAAAAGCACTGCTATGCTGACCAGTAGAGTATTTGCGCGGGGGCTCGGTGCCCTCATCTTCGCCGCCGCCGTGCCGACGGCCATGGCGCTCGACGGCCCGCGCCCGGCCGCTTCGCCGGTAATCGCAACGTCGCCAACCGAGCCCTTCAAGTCGGTGCGTGATGCCTTCAAGATCGGCATCCGCGACTACAACGCCGGAGACAAGGTGGGAGCGGTGCGCGCCCTCGAATATGCGGCGACGCAGGGCCACACCATGGCGTTGTGGAAGCTTGGCCGCATGTATGCCGAGGGCGACGGCGTCATGCACGACGACCTCAAGGCCTTCGAGTATTTCTCCAAGATTGCCGACCAGTATGCGGACGAAAGCCCGACGTCGGCGAATGCGCGCTTCGTTTCCAGCGCCTTTGTCGCGCTCGGCGGCTATTTCCTTGAGGGCATTGCCGGCAGCTACGTCAAGCGCGACGTCAACCGCGCCGTGGACATGTTCTACTACGCGGCCTCCTATTACGGCGACCCCGACGCCCAGTATGGCCTCGCGCGTCTTTATCTCGAGGGCATAGGCGTGGAGAAGGACAGCCGCCAGGCGGCGCGCTGGCTGCACCTGTCGGCGGAAAAGGGGCATCACGCCGCCCAGGCGCTGCTCGGCAATCTCCTCATCCTCGGTGACGGCGTGCCGCGCCAGGGCGCCCGCGGTCTGATGTGGCTGACCCTGGCGCGCGAGGCGGCCGATCCGGAGAAGGACGCCTGGATCATCGAGCTGCACGACAAGGCCTTTGCCGCCGCGAGCGAGAGCGACCGGCAGGCGGCGCTGGCATACATGCAGCAGTACCTGAGCAAGAACCGCTAAGCGACTCTGACGATTCAAACTTCCGGCACCGGCTGTCGTTCGGCGAGCCGGGCCCGGTGATAGGCATAGAGCCGCGCGTGGCGCACGCCGTGCGCACTGCGCGATAGCTCTTCAAGCTGTGCCAGCGCCGTTGGCCGGCCGGCGATTGCGGCCTCGACGGCAGCGTCGTGCCGCCGGCGAAAATCCTCGAAATCCGCATCCGGCCCCTCCGGTCCCGATACCAGGGCATAGAGGCGCGTCGCCCCGCCGCGGCCGCGCAGGCGCACCTCGTCGACGAGGAGGAAGGCGAAGGCCGGCGCTGCGGCAACGACTTCTCCCGAGACGAGGATGGGCTCCCCGTAGGTCTTGCTGGTCTGCTCGATGCGCGCTGCGGCATTCACGGTATCGCCGACGGCGGAATAATCGAAGCGGTGCCGCGAGCCGAGATTGCCCACGCAGGCCGGCCCGGTGTGGATGCCGATGCCGATGGCGAGCGGCGGCAGTCCCTCCATGGCAAGGGACGGGGCGAGGCGGGCGATGGCCTCCTGCATCGCGAGCGCCGCCTCGAGCGCCTTCGCCACATGCTCGGGCACGTCGAGCGGCGCGTTCCAGAACGCCATGAGGCCATCGCCCAGGAATTTGTCGATGGTGCCGCCGTGGCGCATCACCTCGTCCGCGAGCGGCGTATGCACGGTATTGAGGAAGGTGACGACCTCGCGCGCATCGAGCCGCTCGGCGCGGCTGGTGAAGCCGCGAATATCGGCAAAGAGCACGGTGAGGGGGCGGATCTCGCCACCGAGCGCCAGGCGTTGAGGCTCGCGCGCCAGCGCCGACACCACCTCGGGCGACAGGTAGCGCGCGAAGGCGTCGCGGATCCACCGTCGCTCCGCCTCCGTGCGCCGCAGGGCGATGGCGATGGCGCTGGCGAAGGAGGCTACCGTGCCGACGAGCGGCCAGACGGGGTCGACGAGCAGCGCCCCATGCGTGAAGGCGAGCCAGCTCGCCGCGACGGCGGCGGCGGCGAGGACGACGAGGCCGAGGGCGCTGAAAAGGGGGCGCAGCCGGAGGGCAAGGGGTGCCGCCAGTGCCGCAAGGACGAGCAGCGCCACCACTTCGAGCCCGGGGGCATAATCCGGCCGCACGAGGCGGGCGCCCGACAGCACGTGCTCCAGAAATTCGGCATGGATGTCGACACCCGGCACCGCTGCCTCGAGCGGCGTCGCGCGCACGTCGGCAAGGGTTGCCGCGCTCGTGCCGAGGAGAACGATGGCGCCGGAGAGGGCGGAGGTGTCGGCCGTGCCTTCGAGCAGGCGCCAGGCAGCGATGCGGCGCCCAGGCTGCGTGCCCGCGTAGTGGATGCGCACGGCGCCATCGCCCTCGGTGGCGATGGTGGCGGCCCCGATGCGCACGGCCGCGACCCCCGTTTGCCGGCCGAAGGCGGTCTCGCCGCTCGCGTTCGAGGCACGCACGAGGATGGTCGAGGCCCCCTGCGCCACGCGCAGTGCCTCGCTCGCCAGGCCCGGCACCATGGCATCGCCGAGTACCAGCAGGGTCGGCACGCGCCGCACCACGAGGTCGCGGTCCGGCACCCAGTTGAGCGCGCCGATGCCTGCCGCGGGCTCCGTGAAAAGGGGCAGGGAGGGGATGACACCGGCAAAGCGCGGCACGAAGGCTCGCGGATCGTCGCCGGCGGTGGCGAAGCCTGCCTTCGGAGCAGGGAGCGTCCCGCCTGCCGCGTTCGTCAGCGTGAGGCTCATGACGACGGGGACGGAGGCCGCGGCCTGCGCCAGCCGCTCGTCGCTGGCCGCGTCCTGCCGCTCCGGTTCGGACAGGAGAATATCGAAGGCCACCGCGGCGGCCCCGGCCTCCCGCAGCCGGTCGACGATGGCCGCGAGGCGGGCCCGCGGCCACGGCCACTGGCCGAGCCGCGCAAGGCTCTCGTCGTCGATGTCGACGATACGCACCGGCAGGGCCGGATCGTAGGGGCGGGGTGACAGCCGCTGGTAGCTGTCGAAGATGATGTCGCGCACCGCCCGCACTGGCATCGGGGACCACAGGATGAGGACGGCCATGACGGCGGCGGGCACGAGCACGGCGGCCCAGCCGCCGGGCCGCAGGCCGCGGCGCGTGCTTCCCCCGGCAGGCATCGATGTCGCCGGCGTCGCGCCGCTTTCCCGCATGGAACGCCTCCCTCTGCAGGCAGAATGTTGCAATCGCCCCGGCGCCCAAGGCAATCACTCGTGCATCGGGCAGGTTACGGGTTATAATTTGGTGCAGGGCAAGAGGGGCGAGCGATGGCAAGGAGCTTGTTCGCGACGCTGGCCGCACTGGCTGGCTGCATTCTCGCAGCATCGACCGGACCTTCGGCGGCTCAGACGGACATCGGCGACGCCGTGGTCGCGGAACGCCAGGTGTCGGGCAATCTCAAGGGACGTGTGCGGACGGTTTCCGTCGGTTCGGACGTGTTCGCCGACGAGGTCATCCGCACGGGCCGGGACAGTGCAGCGCGCCTCGTCTTTCTCGACGACACCCATCTGATGATGGGGGCCAACGCATCCGTCACGCTCGACCGCTTTGTCTTCAATCCGGACGGGACGGCCGCCCAGGCCGTCATCCGCGCCACGCGCGGCGCCTTCCGCTGGGTGAGCGGGGCTTCGCCCTCGCGCGCCTATCAGATCCGCACGCCGGTGGCGACGATCGGCGTGCGCGGCACCGTCTTCGATATGCTCGTGGAGGCAGCGCGCGTCACGGTGGTGCTGCAGGAGGGGAGGATTGTGGTCTGCACCCTTGCCGGCCGGTGTGTCGACGTGGTGCAGCCCGGCGACGTGGTCGTCGTTACCCGCACCGGCCTGTCGGGGCCGGCGCCCGGCACGGCGAACACCTTCGACTTCTACCAGGCCTGCGTGCAAAGCAGCAACCGCGCGCTCTGCCGCCAGGTGGAGCAGGTGCCGGTGCAGCAACATCGGCCCTACTGGCTTTTTGACCGCAACGGGCCCGGCTCCCCGGGTTCAGACGGCGACGGCTCCTCGTCGGGCGGCAATCGCGGAGGCGGAGGGGGCAGCGGCAGCAACAGCAATTCGGGGAGCGGCGGTCAGAGCGGCGACCCGACGGGGGCGAGCAGCAGAAACTGAGGCCGGCGCTCACACGTCGAGTTCGGCCATGAGGGGCACGTGGTCGGACGGCTTGTCCCAGCCGCGCGTGTGCCTGACCACAGTGACGCTGCGCAGTCGGTCAGCCGCCTGCGGCGACAGGAGCATGTGGTCGATGCGGATGCCGTTGTTCTTCTGCCAGGCGCCGGCCTGATAGTCCCAGAAGGTGTAGATGCCGTCGGCATCGGTGGTGGCGCGCAGGGCATCGCACAGGCCGAGGTGAAGGAGGCTGCGGAACTTCTCCCGCGTCGGCGGCAGGAAGAGCGCATCGTTCACCCACTGCTCCGGCCGGGCAGCGTCCTTCGGTTCGGGGATGACATTGAAGTCGCCTGCGATCACGAAAGGCTCTTCCTCGCGCAGACGAGCCCGCGCATGGGCATGGAGCCTGTCCATCCAGGCGAGCTTGTAGCTGTACTTCTCCGAAGGCGCGGGGTTGCCGTTCGGCAGGTAGATGCAGGCGATGCGGACCACGCCCTTGTCCCCCGGCACCAGCGCCTCGATGAAGCGCGCCTGCTCGTCGCTGTCGTCGCCGGGCAGGCGCAGCTGGATGTCCTCCATCGGCCGCTTGGAGAGGATGGCGACGCCATTGAAGCTCTTCTGCCCGCGCACGGCGATGTTGTAGCCGGTGCCGTCGAGCTCGAGCCGCGGAAAGGCATCGTCCTGGCACTTCAGTTCCTGCAGGCAGACTACATCGGGCGCCTCTTCCTTGAGGAATCGCAGCAGGTGCTCCAGCCGCTGCTTGACGGAATTGACGTTCCAGGTGGCGATCCGCATGGCGTGTCGGCTCCGGCGAAGGGTGTTGCCTGATCGTCAGGGAGATGTGACACGTGAGGGGCGGCACCGCAATCGCAGGAACCGGAGACAAAGGATGGAGCGGGCGGGCTGGCACGTGCCAATCGATTCCTATTGCGAGCGCCTCGATGCGGGTTTCTGGTCCGAGCCCGTCAATGCCGTGACGAACGGCGCCTTCATTCTTGCCGCGCTTGCGGCGGGCGTCGTCTGGCTGCGCGCCCCGCGGCGCGATTGGCTCGTCGCCATCCTCATCGCGCTCACCTTCGCCGTGGGCGTCGGCTCCTTCCTCTTCCACACGGTCGCGACGCGCTGGGCAGCCCTCGCTGACGTGCTACCGATAGCGCTGTTCATCGCCATCTACTTCTTCTTCGCCATGCGGCGCTACCTTGGCTTGCCGCTGTGGGCGGCGCTCGCCGTCACGGCCGCGTTCCAGGCACTCTCGATGGCGGTGCCAGGGCTGTGGCGTGATCTGACTGTCAGCTGGCTCGGCTACGACCCGCTGGGCGGCTCGGCAGGCTATTTGCCGGCCGCGGCCGCGCTGATCGGGGTCGGGATGCTGGCATGGGGGCGCAGGCCGGCGGTCGGCCGCACGCTATTGGGCGTCGGCGGTCTCTTTCTCGTCTCGCTCGCCTTCCGCAGCGTCGATTCGGTGGTCTGCGCTGCCTGGCCGCTCGGCACCCACTTCCTGTGGCACCTCGCCAACGCGCTTGTGCTCTTCCTGCTGCTGCGGCTCGCCCTGGTGCGGTCGTCCTGACGTCTACCTGCGCCTCGTGCAGACGCGCACGTGGCGCGGCCCGCACGGGGTGTCGCGCCAGCGACGACACGGCCGCGCGGCGGCGGCCCCGGGCCGCCAGAAGCACCCCTGCGATTGCACGCCCAGCGGACGGAGGTGACAGGACCTTCCGCTCGCTCCGCTGTTCAGGCGATCTGCTGTTCGGGTGATGTCGGGTTGTCAGCCCGTTCAGTTCTTCTCGATCGACACACCACCCTGGCCGATGCTGATCTCGACGCCGTCGGGCTTGCGCTCTTCCTGGTAGAGCCGGTACCCGAGAACGGCGACGACGACGCATAACGCGCCGACGACGAGATAGAGCAGGCTCCGCGACCCCATGATACACCCCCGATCCTCTTGTGTCCGGTTGGACAACGGGGGCTGGGTGGCAATTGTTCCGGGGACGGTCAGCCGGCCCCGGCAACCGCCCTGACGCCGTCGATGACGAACTGCACCGCGAGAGCGGCGAGGACGACGCCGAGCAGCCGCGTCAGCACGATGTTGCCCGTGGTGCCGAGAAGGCGCGAAATGCCGTTGGCGAGGTAGAAGACGACGAGGCAGAGCGCGAGCACCGCGGCGATCATCAGGAGGAGTAGGCCGAGCCGCAGCGGGTCGCCGTCCGTCTGGCCGGCGAGGAGGATGGTGGCCGTGATGGCGCCGGGCCCGGCGAGCAGGGGGATGGCGAGCGGAAAGGCCGCGACGTTGCGGATGTGATCCTCCGTGATCGCCGTCTTCGCCGTCGCTGCCTTGCGCGCGGTCCTGAGCTCGAACACCATCTCGAACGCGATCCAGAACAGCAGGAGCCCGCCGGCGATGCGGAAGGCGGGCAGGCCGATGCCGAGCGCCCGCAGCAGATAGTCTCCGCCGAGGCCGAAGAAGGCCATGATGCCGAAGGCGATGAAGGCGGCCCGCACGGCGACGCGCCGGCTCTCGGCCGTCGTCATGCCGCGCGTGAGGCTTAGGAAGATCGGGGCAAGGCCCGGCGGGTCGAGCGTGACGAGCAGCGTAACGAGCGCCGACGAGATGAATTCCTGCACGATGCCCCCGCGTTCTGACGCTGTGCGACGGCGATTGTGCCGTTGCTGCAGTGGCTTGCGCAAGGCACCCGGCGCTCCTTTGCCCTCATGGCCAGCATCGGTGGGGCGGGCGCGCCGCAAAAACATCCGAAATCGTGACTAAGTGGCTGATTCTCATTGCGGATCGGACGCGCCGTGCGGAGCTTTCTGCTATGGCATTTTGGGGCCGGATGGGCTAGACGGAGTAAGACTCATTCCGCCCGCGACACCCGCCGGCGGAACATTCACTGCGGACGAGCACCTTGGCGGATCAAGACGACATCCAGAACGGCGGCAGCGACCGCACGCCGCCCGGAGGCGATATCAAGCCGGTCTCCATCATCGACGAGATGAAGCGCAGCTACCTCGATTACGCGATGAGCGTGATCGTGAGCCGCGCCCTGCCGGATGTGCGGGACGGCCTCAAGCCCGTGCATCGGCGCATCCTCTTCTCGATGCACGAGAACGGCTACACGCCGGACAAGCCCTACCGCAAGTCGGCCCGCATCGTCGGTGACGTGATCGGTAAGTACCACCCGCACGGCGACCAGGCGATCTACGACGCCCTCGTGCGCATGGCGCAGGACTTCTCCATGCGCCTGCCGCTCATCGACGGACAGGGTAACTTCGGCTCGGTGGACGGCGACCCGCCGGCGGCCATGCGCTACACCGAGTCGCGGCTCGCCAAGGCGGCGATGCCCCTGCTCGAGGACATCGACAAGGACACCGTCGACTTCAACGACAACTACGACAATACGGAGAAGGAGCCGTCGGTCCTGCCGGCGCGCTTCCCGAACCTGCTCGTCAACGGCGCCGGCGGCATCGCCGTCGGCATGGCCACCAACATCCCGCCGCACAACCTGGGCGAGGTCGTCGAAGCCTGCGTCGCCTTCATCGACCGGCCCGAGATCAGCGACGAGGAGCTGATCGAGATCGTGCCCGGTCCGGACTTCCCGACCGCAGCGACCATCCTCGGCCGCTCGGGCATCCGCTCCGCCTACACCACCGGGCGCGGCTCCATTATCATGCGCGCCCGCAGTACGGTGGAGGAGGTGCGCAAGGATCGCGAGGCGATCATCGTCACCGAGATTCCCTACCAGGTGAACAAGGCGGCGCTGATCGAGAAGATCGCCGAGCTGGTGCGCGAGAAGCGCATCGAGGGCATCTCCGACCTGCGCGACGAGTCCGACCGCGACGGCATGCGCATCGTCATCGAGCTCAAGCGCGATGCGGTGGCGGAGGTCGTCCTCAACCAGCTCTACCGCTACACGCCGATGCAGACGAGCTTCGGCGCCAACATGGTGGCGCTGAACGGCGGCAGGCCAGAGCTGATGACGCTGCGCGACATGATCTCCGCCTTCGTGGAGTTCCGCGAGGAGGTGGTCTCCCGGCGCACCAAGTTCCTGCTCGGCAAGGCCCGCGACCGGGCCCACGTCCTGGTCGGCCTCGCCATCGCCGTGGCGAACATCGACGAGGTCATCCACCTCATCCGCACGGCGCCGGACCCGAACTCGGCACGCGAGGCGTTGATGGCGCGCGACTGGCCGGCCGGCGACGTCGCGCCGCTCATCGCCCTCATCGACGATCCGCGCCACCGCGTGCAGGAGGACGGCACCTATCGCCTGTCCGAGACGCAGGCGCGCGCCATCCTCGACCTGCGCCTGCAGCGCCTCACGGCTCTCGGCCGCGACGAGATCGCCGACGAGCTCAACAAACTCTCCGACGAGATCAGCGACTATCTCGACATCCTGCGCTCGCGCGCGCGCATCATGGGCATCGTGAAGGACGAGCTGATCGCCATCCGCGACGCCTTCGCCACGCCGCGTCGGACCGAGATCCTCGACTGGGCGGCGGACGTGGAGGACGAGGATCTCATCCAGCGCGAGGACATGGTCGTCACTGTCAGCCACGCCGGGTACATCAAGCGCGTGCCGCTGACGACCTATCGCGCCCAGCGGCGCGGCGGCAAGGGCCGCAGCGGCATGCAGACGCGCGACGAGGATTTCGTCACGCGCCTCTTCGTCGCCAGCACGCACACGCCGGTGCTGTTCTTCTCCTCGCGCGGCCAGGTCTACAAGGAGAAGGTGTGGCGCCTGCCGCTGGCGGCACCCAACGCGCGCGGCAAGGCCCTCATCAACATGCTGCCGCTCGAAGAGGGCGAGCGCATCACCACCATCATGCCGCTACCCGAGGACGAGGCGAGCTGGGCGTCGCTCGACGTGATGTTCGCCACGGCGAGCGGCAATGTGCGGCGCAACAAGCTGTCCGACTTCGTGCAGGTGAACCGCGCCGGCAAGATCGCCATGAAGCTTGACGAGGGCGACGCCATCGTCGACGTGCAGATCTGCACCGAGCAGGACGACGTGCTGCTGACGACGGCGCTCGGCCAGTGCATCCGCTTCCCGGTCACGGAGGTGCGCGTTTTCAAGGGGCGTGATTCCACCGGCGTGCGCGGCATCTCGCTGGGAGAGGGCGACAAGGTCATCTCCCTCGCCATCCTGCGCCACACAGACGCGACGGCGGACGAGCGCGCCGCCTATCTCAAGCTCGCCAATGCCGCGCGCCGTGCCGCCAATGGTGACGGGGCCAACGGCGACGAAGAGAGCGAGCTGGAGGAAGGCGCGGCCGACAGCCGCCTGTCGCAGGAGCGCTATGCGCTCATGGGCGCGGCCGAGCAGTTCATCCTCACCATCTCGGAGAACGGCTACGGCAAGCGCACCTCGGCCTACGAGTACCGGGTCACCGGCCGCGGCGGCAAGGGCATCGTCGCCATGGCCGTCAACGAGCGCAACGGCTCGCTCGTCGCATCCTTCCCGGTCGAGGCAAGTGACCAGATCATGCTCGTCACCGACGGCGGGCAGCTCATCCGCTGCCCGGTCGACGACATCCGCATCGTCGGCCGCGCCAGCCAGGGNGTCATCGTCTTCAACACAGCCGAGGACGAGCGCGTTGTCTCCGTCGAGCGCATCAGCGACGAGGGCGAGGACGCGAGCGGTAACGGCGAGGCCGACGAGGGCGAGGAAGGGGCAGGCGAGGCCTGAGTGGCCAGTCCGCACCGCAACCATCCCGACTGAAGCGGCGCCCCGGCGCCGCTTCAGTCGTTTTCGAGGTCCTCGCGGATGTCGGAAAGCTTCGCGCGCATCGCGTCCGAGACCTGCGGGAAGGCGAGGTCGAGCTTGCGCATCTCGCCGATGATGGCGGCCATGACGACGACGCGCGTGAACCACTTGTTGTCCGCCGGCACCACATACCAGGGCGCTTCCTCGGTCGCGGTGGCGCGGATGGCGGCCTCGTAGGCCTGCATGTAGGCGTCCCAGTGCTGGCGTTCGTCGACGTCCTTCACGTCGAACTTCCAGTTCTTGGTTGGGTCGTCGATGCGGTCGAGAAGGCGCCTCTTCTGCTCCTCCTTCGACACGTTGAGGAAGAACTTGAGGATCTTCGTGCCGTTGCGCGAGAGATAGTCCTCGAACCGGCGGATGTCCTTCAGCCGCTCGTCCCAGATGGCGTCCGTCACAAGGTGCCGGGGCAGGCGCTGGCGGGCGAGAAGTTCAGGGTGTACGCGCACCACCAGCACCTCCTCGTAGTACGAGCGGTTGAAGATGCCGATGCGGCCGCGCTCCGGCAGTCGGCAACTGGTGCGCCACAGGAAGTCGTGGGCAAGTTCCTCCTCGGACGGGGCCTTGAAAGGATGCACCTGACAGCCCTGGGGGTTGATCCCGGACATTACGTGCTTGATCACGCCGTCCTTGCCGGCAGCGTCCATCGCCTGGAAGATGAGGAGCACCGCCCATTCCCGCTGGGCGAAGAGCTTCTCCTGCATGTCGCGCATGTGGGAGATGCCCTCTTCCAGCATTGCCTTGGCCGCGGCCTTGTCGATGTCGAAGCCGTTGGTGTCGCGCGGCTCGTGCTTCGAGAGCCGGAACTTGCTGCCGTCGGTGATGCGATAGGGGGCAAGAAGGGCATCGATGTCCGACATGGGCGACTCCGGGGGCAGGAAGGGGCTAGGATAAAGGGCCCGGCCGGTTTATCCAGCGCAGGGTGTCGTCAGGGAGATTCCATGTCCGCACGCACCGCTCTCTATGCCGGCTCGTTCGATCCCGTCACGAACGGGCATCTCGATGTCGTGCGCAACGCCTGCCGCCTCGTCGACAGGCTCGTCATCGCCATCGGCATCCACCCGGGCAAGACGCCGCTCTTTTCCGTGGAGGAGCGGGCGGCCATGCTCGAGGAGGAATGTGCTCCGCTGGCACAGGAGCAGGGGACTGAGCTTGCCGTGGTCACCTTCTCCGACCTCGTGGTGGAGGCGGCGCGCCGCCATGGCGCGAGCCTGCTCATCCGCGGGTTGCGCGACGGCACGGACCTCGACTACGAGATGCAGATGGCGGGGATGAACGAGGCGCTCGCGCCGGACGTGCAGACCGTCTTCCTGCCGGCCTCGCCCATGGTGCGCCCCATCACCGCCACGCTCGTGCGCCAGATCGCGTCCATGGGCGGCGATGTCTCGCGCTTCGTGCCCCAACGGGTGGCCGCCCGCCTTCAACGACGTTTCGCTGCCGGTTGACCGGCCGGATCAGGAGAGCCTCATGCCGCGTTTGCTGCTCGCGCTTGCCGCCTTCGTGTCTCTCATCGTCGCGCCCGCGCTCGTCGCACCGGCCGCGGCGCAGGCGCTTGATCCCGAGAACACGATCTATCTCGACACCAAGGACGGGCGTGTCNCCATCCGCCTGCGGCCGGATCTCGCGCCGATGCATGTCGAGCAGATCAAGAAGCTGACGCGCGCCGGCTTCTATGATGGCGTCGTCTTCCACCGCGTCATCGAGGGCTTCATGGCGCAGACGGGCGATCCGACCGGCACCGGCACCGGCCGCTCGAACCTGCCGGACCTGCCGGCCGAGTTCTCCAACGCGCCCTTCAAGCGTGGCACCGTGGGGATGGCGCGGGCGCAGGATCCCAATTCCGCCAACTCGCAGTTCTTCATCTGCTTTGACGACGCGTCCTTCCTCAACGGCCAGTACACCGTCTTCGGCGAGGTCGTGTCGGGCATGGAGGNGGTCGACAAGATCAAGAAGGGCAACCCGGCCCGCAACGGCATGGTCGACAACCCGGACAAGATCGTCCGCATGCAGGTCGCTGCGGACGCCAGGTAACGCCGCAGGCAACGGTGAAAGATCGCTTGTCGAGCGGCGGGCGCCGCTTGGGCCGTCCACGGCCCTTACAACCAGGAGACGAAAGATGACGACCGATCCCGAAAACACGATCATCATGGAAACGACCAAGGGCCGCGTCGTCATCGCGCTGCGGCCGGACCTGGCGCCCAACCACGTGGCGCGCATCAAGGAGCTGGCGCGCGCCGGCTTCTACGACGGCATCGTCTTCCACCGCGTTATCGACGGCTTCATGGCCCAGGCCGGCTGCCCCTACGGCACGGGCACCGGCGGCTCTGACCTGCCGGACCTGAAGGCCGAGTTCAACGAGGAGCCGCACGTGCGTGGCACCTGCTCCATGGCCCGCACGCAGTATCCCCACTCGGCCAATTCGCAGTTCTTCATCTGCTTCGACGATGCGCGCTTCCTCGACCGGCAGTACACCGTCTGGGGCAAGGTCATCGAGGGCATGGAGAACGTCGACCAGCTGAAGCGCGGCGAGCCCGTGCGCGACCCCGACAAGATCATCTCGATGCGTGTCGCGGCCGACGCGGCATAATATTGGCTGAACGCGGGCAGACCGGGTGCCTCGCAGGTGGCGCCCGGGCTCAGCACGGCCGGGTGGCCCGGCTCCTGCCCGCCGGCCGCGTGGCCCGCGAGGCAAGGCAGTGAGGGCTGGCTGGGCATGCCTGCATGCGGAAGGCACACTGGCAAGCCCCCTGCCGGCCGCCTAAGTCCTGTCTCGAAGCCCCTCGTTTCATTCGGGAAGAACCGTTGCGCGTCGATCTGTTCGACTTCGAACTGCCGGAAGAGAGCATCGCCCTGCGGCCGGCGAACCCGCGCGACAGCGCGCGCATGCTCGTCGTGGACCCGCGCGAAGGCCGGCGGGAGGACCGCATCGTGCGCGAGCTGCCGGGCCTGCTGCAACCGGGCGACGTCCTCGTTCTCAACGACACGCGCGTCATTCCTGCGCGCCTTTCCGGCATACGGGTGAGGGGGGAGGCGGTCTCCCGTGTCGAGGTGACGCTCCACAAGCGCGAGGGGGCGGATCTGTGGCGCGCTTTCGCTCGCCCAGGCAAGCGCCTGCTGGCGGGTGACCGTATCCGCTTCGGCGAGGAGGCCGAGAGCATGGCCTGCCTGCTCGCCGCGCTCGACGCAGAGGTCGCGGAGAAGGGCGAGGGCGGCGAGGTGCTGCTGCGCTTCGCCTTCGCGGGCCCGGCGCTCGACGAGGCGATCGCACGCCTCGGGCGCATGCCGCTGCCGCCCTACATTGCCTCGAAGCGCCCCGACGACGCCGCCGACCTCAGGGACTACCAAACCATCTACGCCCGCCACGACGGCGCCGTCGCTGCGCCCACTGCGGGTCTCCACTTCACCGGCGAGCTGTTCTCGGCGCTCGACGCGCGCGGCATCGCACGGCACTTCGTGACACTGCACGTTGGCGCCGGCACCTTCCTGCCGGTGAAGGTGGAGGACACGCGCGACCACCGCATGCATTCCGAGTGGGGCACGATCGATGCGCCCACCGCCGCGGCCCTCAACGCCGCCCGCGCTGAGGGCCGGCGCATCGTCGCCGTCGGCACGACGGCCCTGCGCCTTCTGGAGAGCGCCGTGCGCCCCGACGGCACCTTCGAGGCCTGGAGCGGCGATACGGCGATCTTCATCACGCCGGGCTATCGCTTCCGCGCCGTCGACGTGCTGATGACCAATTTCCACCTGCCGCGCTCGACGCTCTTCATGCTGGTCTGTGCCTTTGCCGGCATGGAGACGATGAAAGCGGCCTATGCCCACGCCATCGCGGCCGGCTATCGCTTCTATTCCTACGGCGATGCCTGCCTGCTGTTCCGTGCGCCGGAGACGCCAGCATGACCGTTTCCTTCACCTTCNCCCCCGGCAAGACGTGCGGCGCCGCCCGCACGGGCGAGATCCGCATGCCGCGGGGTGTCATCCGCACGCCGGCCTTCATGCCTGTCGGAACGGCGGCCACCGTCAAGGCCATGTATCCCGACCAGGTGAAGGCGCTGGGGGCCGACGTCGTTCTGGGCAACACCTATCACCTCATGCTGCGTCCGGGGGCGGAGCGGGTGGCCGCGCTCGGCGGCCTGCACAAGTTCATGAACTGGCCCTATCCGATCCTGACGGACTCGGGCGGTTTCCAGGTCATGTCGCTGGCGCAGCTGCGCAAGATCGACGAGAACGGCGTCACGTTCCAGTCGCACCTCGACGGTTCGACGCACGTCCTGACGCCGGAGCGGTCGATCGAGATCCAGGGCCTGCTCGGTTCCGACATCCAGATGCAGCTCGACGAATGCGTGCGGCTCCCGTGCCCGGAGGCGGTGGCGGAGAAGGCGATGCGCCTCTCCCTGCGCTGGGCCGAGCGCTGCAAGATTGCCTTCGGCACGCAGCCCGAGCGGGCGCTGTTCGGCATCGTACAGGGTGGCGAGGTGCCGCGCCTGCGCATCGAGAGCGCGCGCGAGCTGGTCGACATGGGGCTCGACGGCTATGCCATCGGCGGCCTCGCCGTCGGCGAGCCGCAGCACGTCATGCTCGCCATGATCGAGACGGTGATGCCCTATCTGCCTGAGGGCAAGCCGCGCTACCTCATGGGCGTCGGCACGCCGGACGACATCGTCGAGGCCGTGCGCCGCGGCATCGACATGTTCGACTGCGTGATGCCCACGCGGGCCGGCCGGCACGGCCTCGCCTACACCCGCTTCGGGCGCATCAACCTGCGCAACGCGCGTCACGCGGACGACCCGCGGCCGCTCGATCCCGAATCCAAATGCCCGGCGTCGAACACCTACAGCCGCGCCTACCTGCACCACCTCGTCAAGGCGGGCGAGATTCTCGGCATGATGCTGCTGACGTGGAACAATCTCGCCTATTATCAGGATCTCATGGCCGGCCTGCGCCGCGCCATCGCGGAAGACCGCCTCGACGACTTCATCGCCGAAACGAAGGCAGGCTGGGCACGCGGCGAGAGTGACGGAGAGGNGGCCACCAGCTAGGCGGCCTCACCAGGCCGGGGAGGCGGGCGTCACGAAGAAGCCGTCCTCCGCCTCGGTCGTCCCGTTCATCGCCGCCGCCAGCATGTCCTCGATGCGGCGGGCGATGCCGATGCGGTAGTGCATCGGATCCCAGTAGTTGCTGTCCTCCCGCGTGACGGGGGAGGAGCGCCGGAAATCGACCAGCAGTGCGCCGCGCCTCTTGGCAATATCGACGAGCGCCGCCTTGCAGGCGGTCTCGACGGCGACGGCCCGGCTGCCCGGCCGCGGCTGCACGGCGACATGCACCGGTGGCAGCACGATCATCTTTCGCGTCTCGGCCGGCGCGCGGGCCAGCATCGCATCAAGCCACGCGAGCGCCGGAAAGCGCCAGCTGGCACGCTCCGCTTCGCTCACCGTCTCGGCCGGCACGACGGGCGTGATCTGCCGCGGCTCGCGCCCCTGCCAGATGTGCATGCGCGCGCGGGCGAGGTCGTAGCGCTCCTCCGGCGGCACGAAGACCTCGTATCCGTCGCCACGAATGCGCTCGTCCATCAGGCCAAGCCGGTAGGCCGCGACGCGCAGGGCGATCTCGAGGTTCTTCGAGTTGAAGAGATAGGCCCAGTCGTTGAGCCGGTCATCATCATAGAGCCACGGCGGGAAGGGACGTGGCGTCAGGCGCCTGGCTTCGCTGTCCGCATCGTGGTCGCACCACGGTGCATCGATGCCGAAGACGAGCACCTGCGGCTTCGGGGTGTGGCGCAGGAAGAGATCGGCGATCTGCATCTGCTCCCACGGTGTGGCGGCGTTCATGGCGAGGTTGGCGAAGCGCCCCCCAAGCAGCGTATCGAGCCGCTGCGGATCGAGCAGCCGGACCGTCGAGGTGCCGAAGACGGCCGAGGAATAGCGTCCGCTGCGCACGATCTGCGGATAGACGTAGCGCTGGTTGATATCCATCAGCGGGCCGAGCTCGCCCGCACCGCGCGTGACGCCGTAGGGGTCGAAGCCGGCGATGATGCCGTAGGCAAGGGCGCAGAGCGCGAGCACGGCAAGGAGGAAGGTGCAACAGAAGCGCCGCGCCGGCGCCTCGTTCTGCGCGCTGCCGACTCCTTCCGACGGCAGGCCTGCTGTCGACATCATCTGCAATCCCTTGCCGGCGGGGGACTTGGCGGNGGTGAGCGCACTGGGGCTTGAACCCAGGACCTACTGCCCAGAAGTCAACGAACAACTATTTATTGTCAACGACTTATACGGAGCCAGTGTCCGATTTCAACTCCAAATCAGGCGCAAGTCGTATGGTGTCGGGCCGCAGCATATCCCACGCGGCCTCAACATTCCGTCGAAGAGCGCGCGCAACGCAACCGGCTATTCCAGCAGCTGTCCGGGCTGCGTGGCACCGAATTTGCGATGATTGGCCTCCCCGTCACCTGCACGAAGCCTTCGCCGCCCATGGATGGTAGAGCTTGGCGCGCAGATCCTTCTCACCACCGCGCTCGCGGATCGGCGGCGTGGTCTAGGCCATCTCGTGACGACGGCCGCCAGCATGTGGGCAAGGGGGCGAAGGTCCTAGGCAGCGTCGCTCCCACTCGGCGAGGATACGCTCCATCCCGTCGACCTGTGCCGACGTGAGNCGCCCGCCAAACGGCGACCGGCGCACGTAGCTGAAGAACGTCCTGCGATCGACCAGTGCCCCCAGTGTCGTGAGCTGGGGGCATGATGAAGCGCAATGCCCAGCGTTAATGCCGCGGAATCCGCTAGGCAGATCGGCGGCGAGTCGTCCCTTGCAGAACGGAAACTGAGGGAAACGCGAGCTTTTCTCCCGACCTGACAGCGTCGCGTAGCCGGTTGATCCACGGATTGATCACCGCATTCATGATGATTGCCATGTCAATCGATACGATCAGGACGACGATCGCGAAAGTATAGCTCCGCTCTCTCGGCATCCATAGCTGCGCGACCATCGCCGCCGTGAAGTGGATCAGGTATATGGGATAACTGAGATCGCCGATCAGATCGTCGATTTTCTGGATGACGGTCCCCTGATATGCTTTCGCGATCTCGTACATGGAAACAGCGAACACCGCTGTTGCGGCCAGAACCGTTGCGCGCCCGGCGGCGTAGCCGCGGCCGCTGCTCACGTAGACCATAGTGGCGGCGATCACCAAGGCCGATACCGCCGTAAAGACCGGCGCCCACCGACGGTCTATGAGCCCTCTAGCGTGGTATGCCAGCGCGCCAAGCGCAAAAGGCAATGATGCCGCGGACGGCAGGAAGTAGTTAAGGTCCGCATTCTTGGGCGCATAGTCCGCCGCAAGGACACTGTATACCAAGCTGACCAGGAACCAGAGCAGGGTGCGTCCAGGGGTCTTCGACAGACCGAGGCCGATGAGGACATAGAACACGATCTCGTTGGTGACGGCCCACGCGGTCGGCAAAAGCTGAGGGGATGTCTGCCAGTAATTGACGTAAAGCAGAGCGGCGGCCCATCCGCCGACGCTGTCGGGCAGACCGATAAACGGGNGGGAGCCAGCCACGCCTGCCAGCAAAAGCACGGCGGTTATCGCCATCGCCAGCCAGTAGTGCGGATAGAGGCGCAGGAAGCGGTTCAGCGCAAACGCCTCCGGCCGCCCCCGATAGGTCGTGTCCATGAGCATCGTCATCAGGAAACCGCTGAGGGTGAAGAAAGCGAAGATGGCCATGGAGCCAACGAGCCGAGCCGGGCTGAAATGTTGCAGAACAACGAGCGCCGCAAGAATCGTTCTGAAAGTGCCGAACATGAGCAATATCCGCTGATCAAAGGCGCGGGATACAACCCTGACTGGCACGCCGCGGTCAAGCATTGGCCGAGGCCGCAAACTGAGGAACGCGGCAAGACAATTCCGACAAGAGCCCGTCTGCGCCGCGTCGATCGGCTCCCGGTCAGCCGGGNGGACGGCACGCCTGTGCCCAAGAACGGGCTATCCCGCCGCTAGAAAAGTTGGCAGCTGCCCTCGCACGATGGCAGCGAGGCCATGCCGATGGGGCCGGCGACCTGCGCCGGGACAATCGATCGCCGGTTGAAGGGGGAATCCGGCCGACAGAGAACGAAAGGCGCATGCACGGCGGCGCGACCACCTTTCGGAATCTCAAGGCGCCCGCCTTTTCGGCCGTTGATCTTCTTTCCGGCGCCGGAACCGGAAACACAGAAAATCCAACCGCTTGGCGGTGGTGAGCGCGCTGGGGCTCGAACCCAGGACCTACTGATTAAAAGTCAGTTGCTCTACCGGCTGAGCTACGCGCTCGCTGTGGTCCGCCTCAGATACGGGTATCGTCCCGGGCGGTCAACCACCTTGGCCCTACGCTTCAGAGCTTTCCAGCTCAAGTCCGCCGCTGCGCAGGAAGCCTTCCAGCCAGTGGATGTCATACAGACCGTTCTGGATGTCCGGGTTGCGGACGAGGGTGCGGAACAGCGGCAGCGTCGTGTCGATGCCGTCGACGACGAACTCATCGAGGGCGCGGCGCAGGCGCATGAGGCACTCGTTGCGCGAACGGCCGTGCACGATGAGCTTGCCGACGAGTGAGTCGTAGTGCGGCGGAATGCGGTAGCCTTGATAGACGGCCGAATCGACGCGCACGCCGAGACCGCCAGGCGGGTGATAGTAGGTGATCGCGCCCGGCGAGGGGCGGAAGGTCACCGGATGCTCCGCATTGATGCGGCACTCGATGGCGTGTCCGCTGAACTGCACGTCTTCCTGGCGGATCGACAGGGGATGGCCGGCGGCGATGCGGATCTGCTCGATCACCAGGTCGATGCCGGTGATCATCTCCGTCACCGGATGCTCCACCTGGATCCGAGTGTTCATCTCGATGAAGTAGAACTCACCGTTCTCATAGAGGAACTCGACCGTACCCGCCCCGAGGTAGCCGAGCTTCTTCATCGCATCGGCCACGATAGCGCCAATGCGGTCGCGCTCGGCGCGGTTGAGGGCGGGCGAGGGGCCTTCCTCCCACACCTTCTGGTGGCGGCGCTGCAGCGAGCAGTCGCGCTCGCCAAGGTGGATGGCGTTGCCCTTGCCGTCACCAAGCACCTGCAGCTCGATGTGCCGCGGCTTCTCGAGATACTTCTCGATATAGACGGCGTCGTCGCCGAAGGCGGCCTCGGCCTCCGTGCGGGCCGTCTGCAGGGCATACGGCAGCTCGTCGGCGGTGCGCGCCNCCTTCATGCCGCGTCCGCCACCACCGGCAGCCGCCTTGATGAGAACGGGAAAGCCGATCTCGGCCGCGACGCGCCGGGCCTCGTCGTCATCGCTGATGCCGCCCTCGGAGCCCGGTACGCAGGGAATGCCAAGGCGCTTGGCCGTGCGTTTGGCCTCGATCTTGTCGCCCATCAGGCGGATGTGCTCCGCCTTGGGGCCGATGAAGGNGATGTTGTGGTCGGCCAGCATCTCGGCGAAGCGGGCATTCTCGGAGAGAAAGCCGTAGCCGGGATGCACAGCGTCGGCGCCGGTGATCTCACAGGCCGAGATGATCGCCGGCATGTTGAGATAGCTGTCGCGTGCGGTTGGCGGGCCGATGCACACGCTCTCGTCGGCGAGGCGCACGTGCATGGCATCGGCGTCGGCCGTCGAGTGGACGGCGACGGTGGCGATGCCCAGCTCCTTGCAGGCACGCAGGATGCGCAGGGCGATCTCGCCGCGATTGGCAATGAGAATCTTGTCGAACATGCCGACAGCCTTACTCGATGACGAGGAGCGGCTCGCCATACTCCACCGGCTGCCCGTCCTCCACCAGGATCGCCGTGACCGTGCCGGCGCGCGGCGCCAGGATGTCGTTGAAGGTCTTCATGGCCTCGACGAGAAGCAGCTTGTCGCCGACCTCGACGCGCGAGCCCACTTCGACGAAGGGCTTGGCATCCGGCGCAGGGCGGCGATAGGCGGTGCCGACCATCGGCGAGGTGACGGCACCGGGATGATCAGCGCCGGGCTTGGCGGCGGGGGCTGGAGCCGGGGCAGGGGCAGCCGCCGGCGCCGGCGCGGCGGCAGGAGCCGCGGCAACAGGGGCGGCTGCGACGGGAACGGACACGTTGGCGGTCAGATGGCGAGCGACGCGAATGCGCAGATCGCCCTTTTCCACCTCGATCTCGGAGAGATCGGTGTCGGCGATCAGCTGCGCGAGCTCGCGCACGAGGCACGGGTCGATCGGGTTCTGTTTTGCGGTGGCCATCGTGGGAATGTCCGTTCGGTCAGTTTTCATCGGCGCCCTGGCGCTGCCGCAGGATGCGCACGATGGCATCGAGGGCGAGCTCGTAGCTCACCGCACCGAAGCCGCAGATGACGCCGGCGCAGACGGGCGCGATGGTGGAGTGGTGTCGAAAGGCTTCGCGTGCATGCACGTTCGACAGGTGAACCTCGATCGCCACCGCGTCGACAGCCTTGATGGCATCGCGCAGGGCAATGGAGGTGTGAGTGTAGGCTGCGGCATTCAGAATGATGCCGGCGCCGGCGAGGCCAGCCTCGTGGATGAAGCCGACGAGCTCGCCCTCGACATTCGACTGCCGGCAGACAACCTCGGCACCAAGGCGCGCGCCGAACTCGACGAGGCGCTGCTCGATCGCGGCCAGCGTCATGGAGCCGTAGGTCTGTGGCTCGCGGACGCCGAGGAGATTGAGATTGGGACCGTTGATGACGTGAACGGCGACCATTGGGATCTCTAATGCCGTGGCAGACGGCGCGGCCGGGAACGGCACGCGAACCCGGCCCTCTTAGCGCGAAGCGCGTAGGAAAGAAAGACTTTGCGCGCGAAAGCTGTCCGGCAGCTTGCGTNCCGTCGCAACGCGCCGCTCAGCACTGGCTCTTGCCGCACGTCCGCATGGAGGCGATGCGCTGCTTGATCGGCTCCGCGCCGACGGCGCCGGGGATGATCGCGTCGCCGATGACGAAGGCGGGCGTACCCGTCAGCGAGAGCTTGTCGCCGAGTTCCAGCGTCTCGGACAGCGCCTCGCGGATCTTCGGCGATTCCAGGTCCTTCTGCAGGCGGGCGAGGTCGACGCCCATCTCCTTGGCGACGGCCATGGCGCGATCCTTGCCGACACGGCCGCGCGAGTTCATGAGGCGGGNGTGGAACTCGAAGTACTTTTCGCCTTCGAGCTGCTCCCTGACGGCAAGCGCGACGACCGAGGCCTCGACCGAATCGGGGCCAAGGATCGGCATGTCGCGCAGCACGACGCGCAATTTCGGGTCCGCCTTCGTCAGCGCCACAACATCGCTGACCGCGCGCTTGCAGAAGCCGCAATTGTAGTCGAAGAACTCGACGAGTGTGACGTCGCCCTCGGGGTTGCCGACGACGATGCCATGCGGCGATCTGGTCAGTGCCTCGGAATGCGCAGCCAGCGCCTGCTTCTGGGCATCCTCCTGCGCCTGCTGCTGCCGCCGCTCCAGCTCGACCAGCGCCTCCTGCAGGACCTCGGGGTTCTGGATGAGGTATTCGCGGATGATCTTTTCGATACTCGCCCGGTCCTGCGGGGAGACGGTGTCCGACTGCGCCGAGGCGCCTGGGGCCATGAGGCTGGCCGCGAGCCCGCAGGCGACGAGAACGGGGGCGAACGAGCGAAGAGCGATCATGTCTGGTTCCTGAAAACGGATTGGCGCAGCTTTCCGAGACAGGGAGCACGGCCAGGCGCCAAGATCAAATCACCAGCGCGTCAGTGGCCCAACACCGCGACATTTCTGGGGCATGGCGGCCGCGGGGCGAATGGCCGCAGGCGCAGCACCTCGGCGAGCGGCCGCGATTCGTCACGTGGCGTTGCCATCGGTCCGGTGTGGAGCTAAGCCCCTGGGGCCGAAATATCGGCCAGATCACGATCGAGACTGTCGATGCCCCTTCCTCNCTTGCCCGCACGGCTTGCCCGCGTCTCCTCCTTCCTCGCCATGGACGTGCTCTCCGCCGCCAAGGCGAAGGAGCGTGCAGGGGGCGACGTGGTGCACATGGAGGTCGGCCAGCCATCCGCACCGGCGCCGCGCCGCGTGCGGGAGGCCGCGCGCGCGGCGCTGGAGGCCGGGCAGATCGGTTACACGGAGGCGCTCGGCCTGCCGTCCCTGCGGGAGCGGATCGCGCGGCACTACCGCGACGCGTACGGCGTCGATGTCGCGCCGGAGCGCATCGTGGCCACGACAGGCTCCTCGGCAGGCTTCGTGCTCGCCTTCCTCGCCCTGTTCGAGCCTGGCGCGCGCGTTGCCATCACGGCGCCCGGCTATCCGGCCTATCGCAACATCTTCGCGGCGCTCGACATCGAGCCCGTGGACATCGCCGTCGATGCCGCAAGCGGCTGGGTGATGACGGCCGAGGCGGTGGAGCGGGCACNCCGGGAGGCGCCGCTCGCCGGCGTGCTGGTAATGAGCCCGGCCAATCCCTCCGGCACCATGATGGGCCGGCAGGCGCTGGCGCAGCTTGCGGAGACCTGCCGGCGCCTCGGCGTCTGGTTCATCTCCGACGAGATCTACCACGGCCTGACCTATGACGCGCCGGCCGAGACGGCGCTCGCCGTCCACGACGACGCCGTCATCGTCAACTCGTTCTCCAAGTACTATTGCATGACGGGCTGGCGCATCGGATGGCTCGTGGTACCCGAGCGGCTCGTGCGCCCCATCGAGACTCTGGCGCAGAACCTCTACATCTCGCCGCCCTACCTCAGCCAGGTGGCGGCGGAAGCGGCCTTCGACGCCGTCGAGGAGCTGGAGGAGATCAAGGCCGGCTATGCGGCCAACCGCGCTTTCCTGCTCGAGGAGATGACGGCCATCGGCCTCGGCGAGGGGCCGCCTGTCGACGGAGCCTTCTACATCTACCGGGACGTCGGCCGTTTCACGAACGATTCGCTCGCCTTCTGCCGCCGCATGCTGGAGGAGACGGGCGTCGCGGCGACGCCCGGGCTCGATTTCGACCCCGACAGGGGCGCGCGGTTCGTCCGCTTCTCCTTCGCCGGTTCGATGGAGGATTGCCGGCAGACGGTGGCGAGGCTGCGCGCCTGGCTTCGTTGACGGGCCACCGCCGCCGGCCTCTGCCTCAGCTCATCAGCGACAGGGCGCAGCGGTGCCGGGCCTTGAGGTGCTGCTGCACTGCACGACGCACGCGCTTGACGTCCTCGGCCTCGAAAGCCTCGACGATGGCAAGGAGGTCGGCAAGGGATTTCTCCTTCCGGCTGCTCCAGCGCAGTTCGCCGAAAAGGCGCGTCGTCAGGCGAAGCGAGCGAATCGTCTGCCTCAGCGCGGCATTGCCGCAGTGGTCGGTGTAGAGTGCCTGCACGGCCTCTTCGATCTGCATCATCGTTTCGGGCGGGATCTTGTGCTCCGCTTTCGCGTTTTCGATCTCCGCGCGGAGGGAACGCAGCGCCCCCGGATGCACGCGCCCGACGGCGAGGGCGGCGGCCTCCGGTTCCAGGAACTCGAGCACCTTCAGGCTCTGCAGATATTCGATGAGGTCGACCTGTCGGACGACGAAGGAACGGTTGGAGGTCTTGGCGACGAGGCCCTCGCCCTCGAGGCGCTGGAGCGCCTCCCTGAGCGGTGTGCGCGAAATGCCCAACATGTCCGCGATGCGGGCCTCGACGATGATCTCACCCCCCTTGAGCTGGCGCTGGTAGATCATCTGCGAAATGGCGCGATGTGCCAGGCTCGAAAGGCTGGAATCGGCCTCGGCGATCGGACTTAACTCATTGGCCTGCATAGATTCACCATTCAGCTGTCAAGGCTCAATGGCGGTTCAGATACCATCCGGTATCAGGGCCGGCGCGTCAGTCTCTGCCGGATTGCGGCCAAAAATGCCTCAAAGCATGCATGATGGTGTCGGTCTCGTATATCAGATTTCCTTGCCGGTCATGACCATGTGGGCGAGGCTGTCGGCGTCGAGCCCGGCCACAGGCCGGTCGATGACCTTGCGACCGCTCTTGAGGATGGCGACACGCGTCGCCACGGCGGTGACATCGGCCATGTTGTGGCTGATGAGCACGACGGTGCGACCTTCGGCGTGCAGCTTGCGGATGAGGTCCAGCACCAGCGCCGTCTCCTTGACGCCGAGGGCGGCCGTCGGCTCGTCCATGATGACGACCTGGGCATTCCAGTGCAGCGCACGCGAGATGGCGACCGCCTGGCGCTGGCCGCCGGACAGGCGCTCGACCGGCCGGTGCATGTCCTCGACGGCGACGGACAGGCGGCTGAGATAGCCCCTGGCGCGTTCCTCCATCCGCCGCTTGTCGAGGACGTGAAGGAAGGGCAGCAGCGGGCGCGTCAGCTCCGCGCCCATGAAGACGTTCTGGACGATCGACAGGCGGGGGGCGAGGGCCAGATCCTGGTAGATGGTGGCGATGCCCTTGGCCAGCGCATCCTGCGGCGAGCGGAAGCTCACCGGCTCCCCGTCGAGCAGGATGGTGCCGGCGGACGGCTCCTGCGCGCCGGAGATGATGCGCACGAGCGATGACTTGCCGGCGCCGTTGTCGCCGCAGAGGGCGAGCACTTCGCCCCGCTCGATGTCGAGGTCGATGCCCTTGAGCGCAGCGACCGCGCCGTAGGACTTCTCGATGCCGCGCAGGGAAAGGACGGGCGCCATGGTTCTCGTCGTTGATGTTGGGCGCGGCCGGGATCGCCGGCCGCGCACGCCGGCATGCCGGCTTACTTGAGGAATTCCTTGACGTTCGAGGCGTCGACGAGCGTCGCGTCGGTGAAGAGGTAGGGGCCCGCCGTGACGGTCTCCTTCGGCTGCTTCTTGACGACGATGGTGTCGATGGCCTCGACGGCGGCGCGGCCCATGCCCTCGAAGGGGATGGCAACTGTCGCCATCAGCATGCTCTGCGGGTCGGCGATGCGGCGGTAGGTCTCCGGCCCGCCGTCGATGGAGACGAGCACGATCTCGCCCTTCTTGAGGCCCTGCGCCTGCAGCAGGTCGTCGATGATGTAGGCCTGGCCGTCGAAGGAGGCCCAGATGCCGTTGATCTGGCCCTGGTGCTTCAGCAGCAGCGCCTGCATGCCGTTGCGCACGTCGTCGCGCCAGCTCTGGGTGCGGGCCATGCTGTGCTTGCCGATCTCCTGCACCGCGGTGTTCTCGGACAGGACGACATCGAGCACCTTGCCGCGGATGCGCGTGCCGACGTTGCCCTCGAAGCGCTGGGTGATGATGTTGCCGCGGTAGCCGAGCTGGCCGAGCAGGTAGAGCGCCGCGTCGGCGCCGACCTTGTACTCGTTCACCTGCACGTCCATCAGCGTGTGCGGGCTCGTGCCGGCCATCACGGTGATGACGGGGATGCCCGCCTTTTTCGCCGCCTCGAGCTGTGCATCGGCTTCCACCGGCTTGCCCATGGCGATCACGATGGCGTCGACCTTGCGCGCGATCAGCGCGTCGATCTGCTCGGCATGCTTCGGCAGCGCGCCCTCGGAATTGAGCAGCGTGACGTTCCAGCCCTTCTGCTTGGCAGCCTCGGCCGCCGCGTTGGCGACGCGCGCATGCGTCTCCGACGACATCTGGAAGGCCACGATGCCGAGCTCGAAGGCCATGGCGGCATTGGCTGACAGTGCCAGCAGTGCGCCTGCGGCTGCGGCGATGAGCGATTTCTTCTTCATTTTCCCTCTCCCGGCCCCGGTCGATCCTCGATCAGTAAAACTGGCGCCTTGGTCCCTACAGCTTAAACGCTGCTTTTTTCAGCGCCGTGGCAGACAGTGCAACCGAAATGATGATGATGAGCCCGAGCACGATGTCCTGCACGTAGTAGGCGGCGCCCATGAGGACGAGGCCGTTGCCCAGCACCTTGAGTGTCAGTGCGGCCACCAGCGTGCCCGGCACGTTGGCCCGGCCCGGCTCGAACATGGTCATGCCGAGGAGAACCGCGGCGATCGCATAGAGGAAATAGTCGCCCGCCATGTTCGGCGCGGCAGAGGACAGGCTGGCCGTGAGCAGCACGGCCGTGACGCCGGCGAGAAGCCCGGAAAGGGNGAGGCCGAGGCGTTTCATGCGCCCCGTGGCGATGCCGGCGAGCCGCGCTGCCTCGTCGGCCTCGCCGGTGGCCGTCATGTGAACGCCCGTGCGCGTGCATTTGACGAGGAACAGTGCAGCACCCGCGACGATGGCGAGCCAGAGGACGAGGTTGGGGATGCCGAACAGGCTGCCGCGCGCGATGCCCGTGAACTGCGTCGGCCAGCGCCCGACGAAGGCCACGCCCTGCGTGATCATGAAGGCGAAGCCCTTGGCGATCGCCGCCATGCCGAGCGTCGCGATGAGGGACGGCACCTTGAGCCGCGTGACCGCTATGCCGTTGAACAGCCCGGCGCCCAGCGCAACGACGAGCCCCGCCGCGACGGCCAGGAGCGGGGACTGTCCCGCCTGGATGAGCGCGCCCGTGACCACCGCGGCAAGGCTCGCCACCTCCGCCACTGACAGGTCGAGCTCCGACGTGATCAGCGCCAGCGTGAACCCGATGGCGAGGATCGCGAGGAAGCTCGTCTCCTTGAGCACGTTGAGGAGGTTGTTCGGAGCCGCGAAGTTCGGCGCGAAGACGACAAAGAACAGGGCCAGCGCGAGCCCGGCGACGGCGGTTCCGTAGGTTTCGAGGAAGGAACGCATCAGCGGTCGTTCGCGCGGATCGTGCCGATGGAGAGGCGACGGGGAAGAGACGCGGAGGCGGGAGACATTCTGCGGGCAGCGTTTCGGCGGGCAGTGCGGCTGACGGTGCTGGCATCGTTAACAGACTGGTGGTGCCCCGCAAGCGGAAAGGGCACGAATTGCACCCATCGCGTGCATGTTCTGTGGAGTGGCCGGCATCAGATCGGCGTCTCCAGATGAGCGAGATCGGCCGACAGGGGGGCGAGCTCGGCGACGGCGCGGCGAAACTGTCCGAAGAGCACATCGTAGAATGGGCGCCGGTCAGCCCGCGGCAGATAGCGGCGGTCAGGCCGCGCCATGCGCGCCTGCGCGGCCTCGAGGCTGGCAAAGGTGCCTGCGGCGACTTGGGCGAGGGCGGCGGCGCCGACGAGGCCAGGCTCGCCCGCCGTGCCGACGACCACCGGGCGGTCGCACACGTCCGCCTTCACCTGCGCCCACAGGCGATTGGCTGCCGCGCCGCCGCCAAAGCGGATCTCGCTGCAGGCGATGCCGGCTGCGGTTTCAGCGCGGGTCAGGACGTCACGGTTGAGCAGCGCGATGCCCTCGAGCAGCNCCCAAGCGAGGTCGCCCGCCCCGTGGCGGCGGTTGAGGCCCAGGAAGGCGCCGCGCATGGACGGGTTCCAGTACGGCGTCCGCTCGCCCTGCAGGAGGGGCAGAAAGAGCACCGGAGCCCTGTCCCGCGGCTGGGCCAGCAAGGTTTCGAAGGTGGCCGGCACATCGACGGGCTCGCCGCGCCAGCGCGTGAGCAGCTCGGCCAGCCACCGTGCCGTGTCGGCGCCGTTCTGGCCGGGGCCGCCGATCTGGTTGAGGCCGCCGCCCCAGTCGATCGTCAGGAGCCCATCGGCCGTCGCGTCTGCCGGGCTCATCAGGCCGAGCACCTCTGTGGTGCCGGAGATATTGTAGGCGAAGCCCGGCCGCATGGCGCCGAGGCCGACGACCGCAGCCCAGGTGTCGTGCGAGCCGCAGACGACGGGCCGGCCCGCGAGGCGGGCGAGCGCCCCGCCCAATGTCGCGCCGACGATGCCGACCGTCGCCCCCGGCGCCAGCAGGGGCGGCAGCACCGCCTCGCTGACGCCCGCCGCCGCGAAGAGGCTTCCCGCCTCCGCGCTTGCGGCGCAAGCCGCCAGGCGCCCGGCCGAGACGCTGTCGCTCGCCACGACGCCGGTCAGGCGCGCATTGATGAAGTCCTTGGGATCGACCACCCACGCCAGGCGGCCATAGGCGGCCGGCGCATGGCGCTTCAGCCACGCGAGCCGAGCGAGCGGGTGGAAGGCGTTGACATGCGCCGCCTCGGGATGGACGGGATCGAGCCGCGCACGCAGCTCCTCCGCGATCTCGGCCGCGCGCGCATCCCGGAAGGTGATGGCGGGATGGACGGGCGTCCCGGCCGCATCGAGGAAGACCTGCGTGCGCGTGACGCCGCAGACGGCTACCGCCGCCGCCCCGGCGAAGGCGTCGGGCGCTGCGCGTGCCAGTTGCTCGGCGGCGTCGGTGAAGCGATCCCACCAGGTTTCGGGCGCGATGGAGCCGTCGTCGCCCTCGGCGGGCGAGGCAAGGGTCACGTCGTGACGGACGTTACCCTCCTCGTCGACGAGGCCGAGGCGGAAATGCGAGCCGCCGATGTCGCAGGCGAGGACGAGCGTCATCGCCGCTCAGCTCTCCAGCGTCCTGTCGATGACCTCGACGAGCGTCTCCGGGGCCTGGGCGCCGGACACACCATAGCGCCCGTCGAAGATGAAGAACGGCACCCCGGAGATGCCAAGGCGCGTGGCTGTGCCGATCTCCTCGCGCACGGCCTCCTCGTCCTCGTCCGTCGCGAGCCGTGCGGCAACCTCGGCGGGGTCAAGGCCGGCGCTGGCCGCCGCCTCGGCGAGAACGGCGGGGGCACCGATGTCGCGGCCGTTGAGGAAATAGTCGGCGAACAGGCGCTCCACCACCGCGTCCTGCACGCCGAGCGGGTGCGCCCAGCGGATCAGCCGGTGCGCATCGAGCGTGTTGGGGGAGCGTTCGATGGCCTCGAAGCGGAAAGCGATGCCCGTGTCCGCGGCGGCAGCGCGGATGTGGTCGTGCAGGGCGGCGATACGCTGGTCATCGCCGAACTTGCGCCTCAGATACTCCTTCCGGTCGATGCCGCCGCGCGGGATGGTGGGATCGAGCTGGAAGGGGCGCCAGTTGACGGTGACCGCAACGTCGGGACGTTGCGCCAGCGCGGCGGCGAGCCGCCGCTTGCCGATGAAGCACCAGGGGCAGACCACGTCCGAGACGACATCGATGACGAGGCTGGCTGACGGCTCGGCCATGGCTTGTCCTTTCAGGCGGCCGGCGGCGCGGCTGCTTCCGAGATGGCGAGGATGCGGGCGTCGACGCTGTCGACCAGGAAGGGCAGGCGCCGCCAGCCGTCGGCGAGGGTTGTGCCGTCCGGCCGCTCGAACCGGCCGACCGGGGCGATCTCGGCAGCGCCGCCGCGCACCTCAAGGTGGCCGCCGATGCCGCGGCGGGTGTCGAGCAGCGGCTGGCCGTTCATCACAGGTCCCGGCTGCGGGCCGAGCATGAGTGCAGGCTGGCCGTTGCCGCCGCGTGCCGCGCACAGCAGCGCGAACTCGCCGATGTCGAGCACGTCGACCACATGGGCCTCGCCCGGCTGGGCGGCCGCTTCCGCGCGGAACGGCACCTGGTGGACGAAGACGACACGGCGGCGCCGGTCGCGCAGCAGGCCGCTGGCGGCCAACGGCTGCTCCAGCCAGGCCGGGGCGACGAGCAGCGCCTGCGGGTCGCCGATCAGCCGGTCGGCGAGCGGGCGGCTGTCGAATAGCGCCTGCATGGTCAGCGGAGCACCGCTGATGAGGCCGGCGGCCAGGCCGCAGGCAAGGCCGGCAAGATCGTCCGGCGCCAGGAGCGAGATGATCTGCTGCCCCGCCCCCAGCTTGGCAGCCTGCACGAAGGGCAGGGCGCTGGCGACCAGCGAGGCCTCACTGCGCAGGAGGGGCGTGGCCCGGTCGGAGCCGCTGAAGGTGATCACGCCGGGAGATGACGCGGCGGGGGCGGGCATCGGATCGGGCGTCTCCGCCAGCACCTCGTCGAGCGCGACGACCCCGTCCGGCACCTTGTCGCCGAATGCGGCGATGAAGCGCAGGCCGAAATAGCGCGCCGCAATGTGCCGCGCCATGTCGGCGGGTCGCATGCCGGCGAGCCGGCCGATGGTGAGCAGGGCCTGCACGCCGGCCTTCTCGCAGGCCAGCGCGAGAGCCGGCGCGTCCCAGCCCAGCGGCAGCAGCGTTGGGCAGAATCCGGCCCTTATCGTGGCGAGAATGGCGATGCAGGCTTCCGGCCCGGAGGGCATCAGAATGCCGACAGCGGCCTTGGGGTCGAGCCGCACGTTGCCCAGCACGGCCGCGAGGCGGGCGGACATCCTGTCCGCCGCCGCAAGGCTCATCTCCGCACCGAGCAGGCTCGTGACCGGCTCGGCGGAGGGCAGCGACGCGAACGCCAACCGCTCCGGCGAGCGGCGGGCAGAACCGCTCAGCAGGCGAGTCAGGCTGAGGCGCGCCCAGATCTCGTCGTCGAGGGCGGCCACTTGCTCCTGCGCTTCACTGCGTGTTGCCGTCACTCAGCCTTGTTTCCCTGTTACGAATCGCGCGTTCCATCATGCGCATCTTGGCCGATGGTTACCAACGAAAGGTCACCGGCCAGTGTCGTGTCACGCTTTGCAAACGCAGCGGGCCCTTGACCCCGCTGGCGCCCGGCAACGGAACACGATAAAGGAGTGCGCGAGTCGTGTCATTCAATCGCCTCATTGGGCGCGGAATGCAGCGTCTCCTCGCGTGATGGTCGTTCGCCGGCCGCTGCGGAGGATTGTCCGCCACCGAGCCAGTCCAACGGGCGCCGCGCCCGTCGAACCGTGAAAGAGGAATTCTAATGGGCCTCATGACGAACAACGCGGCGAAGCGCACGCCGCTCGCGATGGTTGCGGTGGTCGCAGCCGCAGCGACTGGCCTCCTGCCGGGTCTTGCCCATGCACAGCAGCAGCAGCCGGCGCCGCAGCAGCCTCAGCAGCCGCAGGGGCCGACGATCGTGCAGGTCAAGCCAGAGCCGTCGCAGACCGAATGGACGAAGGTCTGCGGCCGGGACCAGGCGGCCAACAAGGAAGTCTGCTACACCACGCGCGATTTCGTGTCCGACCAGGGCCAGCCGGTCCTCGCGGTCGCGGTCTATGAGGTCAAGGGCGATCCGACGCGCATCGTGCGCTTCCTGATGCCGCTCGGCCTGCTCCTGCGTCCGGGTGTCCGCTTCACCGTGGACCAGAACCAGCCGACGCCGGGCCAGTACGCCATCTGCTTCCCGAACGGCTGCTTCGCCGAGGCGCAGGTGAAGGACGACTTCATCACCCAGCTCAAGAAGGGCAACACGCTCAACGTCAGCGTGCAGAACCAGATGGCGAACGAGGTGACCTTCGCCATCCCGCTCACGGGCTTCACCAAGGCCTACGACGGCCCGCCGATCGACCCGAAGGTGCTCGAGGAGCAGCAGCGTAAGCTGCAGGAAGAGCTGCAGAAGCGCTCCGAGGAGCTGCGCAAGCGCCTTGAGCAGCAGCAGGGCGCCTCCGGTGCCAACGGAGCCGCCGCCCCGGCCAATGGTCAAAAGCCGGCCCAGTAAGGGCAGCTGCCCCAGACATAAAGAAGGCGCCGGTCCTGCCGGCGCCTTTTCGTTTGGTTCCGTCGCTGCCGGGAAGAGCGCCCCCTAATGGTCGAAGCCGTGGCGCATCCGGTAGCGGCCCTCGGCCGTGCGTTCGAAAATCTCCTCCACCTGCGGGTGGCGGATCGGCTCCTGCGAGAAGTCCGGCTCCAGGTTCTGCTCCGAGACGTAGGCGATGTATTCCGTCTCGTCGTTCTCGGCGAGCAGGTGATAGAACGGCTGGTCCTTGGCCGGGCGCTGCCCCTCCGGAATGGCGAGCCACCATTCCTCGGTGTTGTCGAAGGAGGGGTCGACGTCGAAGACGACGCCCCGGAATGGATAGATCCGATGCCGCACGACCTGGCCGATGCCGAACTTTGCTGAACGTGTCTTCATGATGCCTTCTGTCTCGTCCCTCCAGCACATATAGAGGGGGGCGGGGGCCGTCAACGCGGCGCGGTATCGGCTGACCTTCTGCAGCAAGGCCCCGTCAAAGGTCGTAGAGTGCCCGGCGGTCGGGGTCCTTCGCTGCCACCGCCCGCGCGAGATCGACGATCACCTTGGCCTGCTTCCAGGTGGCGTCGTCCTGCATCTTGCCGTCGATCATCACGGCGCCCATGCCGTCCGGCATCGCCTCCAGGATGCGCCTGGCGAAGGCGACCTCCTTTTCGTCCGGGCTGAACACGCGCTTGGCGATGGCGATCTGCGAGGGGTGCAGGGTCCATGCCCCGGCACAGCCGAGCAGGAAGGCGTTGCGGAACTGGCTCTCGCAGGCCTCCTCGTCGGCGAAGTCGCCGAAGGGTCCGTAGAACGCCTTGATGCCGTTAGCCTGGCAGGCGTCCACCATGCGCGCGATGGTGTAGTGCCAGGGATCCTGCTGGGCGCTGGCCCGCACGGTGCCCTCGGCACCGCGGTCCGCGAGCACCCGGTAGTCGGGATGGCCGCCGCCGACGCGGGTCGTCTTCATGCCGCGAGAGGCGGCGAGGTCCGCCGGGCCGAGGCTCATGCCGTGCAGGCGCGGGGAGGCGGCGGCGATGTCGTTGACGTTCTTGACGCCTTCCGCCGTCTCCAGAATGGCATGGATAAGGATGGGGCGGCCGATGCAATGACGCGCCTCGAGCTGGGCGAGCAGCTGGTCGAGGTAGTGGATGTCCCACGGGCCCTCCACCTTCGGCAGCATCACCACGTCGAGCTTGTGGCCGACGGCGGCAACGATGGACAGGACGTCATCGAGCATCCAGGGACTGTTGAGGGCGTTGATGCGCNCCCACAGGCCCGTCGAGCCGAAATCGATGGACTGCACCATCTCGATGAAGCCGGCGCGCGCCGCTTCCTTGGCATCGGCGGGGATCGCGTCCTCGAGGTTGCCGAGCAACACGTCCACCTCACGCACGATCTCCGGCACCTTGGCGCGGACTTTCTCGATGTGGGGCGGGATGAAGTGGATCATCCGCTCGAGCCTCGTGGGCAGCTCCCGGTAGGGCTCGGGGGCGCCCAGCGCCAGCGGGCGATAGAAGTTGCGCGGCAGTTTCATGTCGTCTCCACCCTTGGATCGCCGGTTCCGGCGTTTGCTGCGGCGCAATAGACACGAGTTGCACCGCGTCGTCCATTGTCCGGACGGCGAATGGACGGCGTGGGGCGACCGCTCGCCCGCCGTCCCGCCGGGCAGGAAGGCGCGCAAGGAGGCGGTTGCATTGGGGGGCTTGCATGGGGGCCTTGCATGGGGCCCCTGCGCCTGCGGCGGTTGTGCTGACGGCTCCGCGCGCTATCCCTTGGCCTTCAGGCGGCCCATGCCCGCCGCCGGGAGCTCTCGATGACGGACCTTGCCGCGCTTATCAATCTCGTTGCGCCGTTCTTCGGGCTCATCGCGCTCGGCTTCTTCTGCGGCAAGCGGGTCCCCATCCCCGAGGGCGGGCTCGCGTGGATGCAGTTCTTCCTTATCTACGTTGCGCTGCCGCCGCTGTTCTACCGGCTCATCATCAACACGCCGACCGGGGAGCTCGCCAACTGGCCCTTCATCGCGGCGACGACGCTATGCACTTTCAGCGCCTTCGCCATCTCGTTCTCGACCGGGATGGCGACGACGCACGGCGACGTCTCGCAGGCGACGCTGCGCGGCCTCGCCGGGGCCTACTCCAACATCGGCTACATGGGGCCACCGCTGGTGCTTGCCGCCCTCGGCAACGGGGCAAGCGCGCCGGTGGCGCTGATCTTCGTCTTCGACAACATCCTGCTCTTCACGCTGGTGCCATTCCTGATGACGATCGGCGGCGCCGACAGGCGCAGCTTCGCCGAGACGGCGCGCGCCGTCGTCTGGCGGGNGGCGACGCATCCGTTCAACATCGCCACTGCCGTCGGCGTCGCGGCGAGCTATTTCCGCATCACGCTGCCCGAATTTGCCGAGCGGATGGTGGCATGGCTCGCGGCGGCGGCTGCGCCCTGCGCGCTCTTCATCCTCGGGGTGACGGTGGCCCTGCGGCCGCTCGGGCGTCTGCCGCTCGAAGTGCCGTTCCACGTCTTCGTCAAGCTCGTGGTCCATCCGCTGCTGGTCTGGGTGGTGCTTTCGGCCATTGGCGATTTCGACCCCGTCTGGGTCTATGCCGCGGTGCTGATGGCGGCGCTGCCGCCCGCCCTCAACATCTTCGTGCTGTCGACGCAATATCGCATCGGCATGGAGCGCGCCTCGGCGGCGATCCTCGTCGGCACCGTCGTCTCGATGGTGACGCTGACGGGCTTTCTCTGGCTCATCAAGACGGGCAGGATGCCTCACGACCTGTTTCCGTCGTGAGGAGGTTCCATGGCGCATCTGCCGCTCGAGGGCCTGGTGGTCCTCGATTTCTCCACGCTGCTGCCCGGGCCGCTGGCGACGCTGATGCTTGCCGAGGCGGGGGCGGAGGNGATCAAGGTTGAGAAGCCGCAGGGGGACGACATGCGGCATTTCCCGCCGCGGCTCGGCGAGACCTCGGCGCCCTTTGCCGTCCTCAATGCAGGCAAGCGCAGCATCGCGCTCGACCTGAAGGATCCGGACCAGCGGGCGGCCCTGCGCCCCCTCATCGAGCGCGCCGACATCCTCGTCGAGCAGTTCCGCCCGGGCGTCATGGCGAAGCTGGGCCTTGGCTACGACGCGGTGCGGGCCATCAACCCGCGCATCATCTACTGCTCCATCACCGGCTTCGGGCAGGCGGGGCCGCGCGCGCAGGAGGCAGGCCACGACCTCAACTATGCCGCCGTCTCCGGGTTGCTGTCGCTCAGCCCCGGCACTGCGGCGAGCCCGACGGTGCCGCCCATGCTGGCGGCCGACATCGGCGGGGGCTCGCTGCCAGCCGTGCTCAACATCCTCCTCGCCCTGCGCCGGCGCGACGCGACGGGGGAGGGCATGCACCTCGACATCGCCATGAGCGATGCGATGTTCACCTTCGCCTGGTACGGCCTCGCCCAGGGTCACGCCACAGGCCGTTTTCCGGGCGCGGGGGAGAATTTCCTTGCCGGCGGATCGCCGCGCTATGGCCTCTACGCCACGCGCGACGGGCGTTTCCTCGCAGTGGGGGNGCTGGAGGAGAAGTTCTGGGAGACGTTCTGCAGCGCGCTTGATCTGCCGGACGACCTGCGGGACGACGGACGCGATCCGGCGGCGACGCGTGCCGCCATCGCCGAGCGCATCGCTGCACGCGACGCGGACGAGTGGCACCGGCGCCTTGCGCCGCTCGACTGCTGCTGCACGGTGGTGGCGAGCCTCGACGAGGCGGTGCGCGACCCGCACTTTGCCGCGGGCGGGCTGATGGCAGCGACCGCACAGACGCCGGACGGCCGCGTCATTCCGCTTGCCGCCGTGCCCATCGACCCGCAGCTTCGCCGCGCCCGCAACGAGCCGCGCCCGGTGCCGGCGCTCAAGCCGCTGTCACAATAGCAGCGGATCGGCCGCCCCGGTGCGGGACATCAGCCGCGGCAGCCGCACGTGCGGGGCGAGCCCCTCGCGCATGACGAAGCGGCGCAGCGGCCCGATGAGGTCGAGGGCGATGAGCCCCGCCCCGCGCAGAAGGTCAGCAGGGAGGAAGTGAGCAAGCAGCGTCCGGTTCAGCGCGTCGACGCTTCTCGTTCGCATGCGCACGTCGAGCCGCCGTCCGCGCTCGTAGGGCGCGAGCGCCTCGGGGCTGCCGATGTCGAGGCCGCGCGTGCGCGCATCGATCACGGCATCGCGCAGGTTGGCAACGTCGCGTATGCCGAGGTTGAGGCCCTGCGCACCGATGGGTGGAAAGACGTGGGCCGCTTCGCCAGCGACGGCGATGCGGTTGCCCGTGAAGCGCGAGACCGCAAGACCGCTCATGGGCACGCTGCCGCGCCCGCCCTCAAGGCGCATGCGCCCCAGCATGGAGTGCGCCTGCCGCTCGACGGCGAGCGCGAAGCTCTCGTCGTCGAGCGCCGCCAGCCTCTCGGCCTCGTGCGGGCTGCACACCCACACGAGGCTGGAGCGCAGCCCTGGCAGCGGCACCAGCGTGAAGGGGCCCGAGCGGGTGTGGAACTCCGTCGACGTGTCGCGGTGGTCGCGGCTGTGCGAGAGGATCGCCGTCACCGCCGTCTGCGGATAGGACCATTCGCGCGTTTCGATGCCGGCGTCGGCCCGCATGCGCGAGTTGCGGCCGTCAGCGGCCACGACGAGCGGGGCCCTGAGGATGCTGCCGTCATCCAGACTGACCTCGGCGAGGTCGTGGCCCGCCGAGAAGGCAGTGGCCGAGGCCGCCACGCGGACCAGCTTCGCGGTCCTGTCGGCGAGGGCAGAGAGGGCGCTGACGAGCGTTGCGTTCTCGATGTTGTAGCCGAAGGCGTCGAGGCCGATCTCGCCGGCATTGAAGGTCACCGGCGGCGGGCGGAAGAGGTTGTCCGTCGCATCGACGAGGCGCATGTGCACCAGCGGCGCCGCCTGCATCTGCAGGCCGTGCCAGGCGCCGATGGCGTCGAGCAGGCGGATGGAGGGGTCGAACAGCGCCACCGTGCGGCCGTCGCGCGCCGTGCGCACCTCGCCGAGGAGCACGGTGCGCACGCCCTCCTGTGCCAGCGCGATGGCGAGGGCAAGGCCGGCCGGCCCGGCGCCCACGACGATGACCTCGGCATCCGCTACCGGTGCATTCCGCTTCGTCATCGCACACCTCCAGCTTCGCTGCGCGCTGCGCCGCCCATCGCCCCCTGGGCTACCGCAAGGCGGGCGACGATGCCAGAGGCCGGTCTGCCGCAGGTCGGCGCCATTGGATTGTCGAAGGTTCCGGGCCATGCTCTGCTGCCCGACAATCGCGATTCAGACGGAGTTCCGGCGCATGTTCGAATGGGTGGCCAATCCCGCCGGCTGGGCGGCGCTCGTGACGCTCTCGGCCATGGAGATCGTGCTCGGCATCGACAACGTCGTGTTCATTTCCGTCCTGGTCTCGAAGCTGCCGAGCGACCAGGCAGAGCGGGCCCGGCGCATCGGGCTCCTGCTCGCGCTCGTGTTCCGCGTCGCGCTGCTCTTTGCGCTCACCGCCATCATGCGCATGACGGAGCCGGTCTTCACGATCCTCGGAAACGGGTTCTCCTGGCGCGACATCATCCTCATCGCCGGCGGTATCTTCCTCATCGGCAAGGCAACGCACGAGATCCACGGCGAGATGGAGGGGCCGGACGAGAGCGAGCTGCGCGGCGCGGCGCCGGGCGCCTTCACGGCGGCCGTGGCGCAGATCACCGTCATCGACCTCGTCTTCTCGGTCGATTCCATCGTCACGGCCATCGGCATGGCGCAGGACGTGTCGATCATGATCATCGCCGTGATCATCGCCATGGCGGTGATGTATGCGGCCTCCGGCCCTGTCAGCCGCTTCATTTCCCATCATCCGACGACGAAGATGCTGGCGCTGTCCTTCCTTATCCTCATCGGCGTGTCGCTTGTGGCCGAGGGCGGGGACATCCACATCCCGCGCGGCTACATCTACTCGGCCATGGCCTTCGCCGCCGCGGTCGAGGCCATCAACGTCGTGGCCGGCCGCAGGCGGCGCAGGCGCTCCGAGGAGAGGGGCGAGGCCTGAATCAGGCGGCTGTGGCGAGCGCCCGGCTCGCCGCATCACGCGCAGCGGCGACGTTGGCCGCATAGCGCACCAGCGGCACCTTGAGCCCCTCGTGGGTCAACNCCCGCCGGACGGCCGGGCTTGCACCGGCGATGTAGAGCTGGGCGCCGCGCCGCGTCGTCTCGTGCGCGATCGACAGCAGCGTTCGGGCGGCCGTGGAATCGGCGAAGGGCACCTTGGAGAGGTCCAGCACCAGCGCCTTGGGGCGGCTGCCGATGCGCTCCAGAACGGCGCCGACGTTGCCCGCCGCGCCGAAGAAGAGCGGGCCGGCGATGCTGTAGACGACGACGTCCGGGTTGGCGACGCGCTCCGTGTCATAAGCTTCCCGCGCGCCGGCGGGTGCGTCGGCCTCGTCGTCCATGCCGAGCGAGGCATGCCGCTCCACGGCGACCAGCTCGCCCATGCGGTGCATGAAGAGGAAGCTGCCGATGACGACGCCGACCACGATGCCCTCCGTCAGGTCGCGGAAGATGGTCAGCAGGAACGTGGCGAGCAGCACCACCGCCTCGCCGCGCGAGCGGGTGAGGATGGAGGCAAAGGCATGCCGCTCGGCCATGTTCCAGGCGACGACGGCGAGCACGGCGCCGAGCGCGGCCAGCGGCACATAGGCGGCCAGCGGTGCCGCGACGATCATGAACACGAGCAGGAACACCGCGTGCAGCATGCCGGAGACGGGGCCGACGGCCCCGGCGCGCACGTTGGTGGCGGTGCGGGCGATGGTGCCCGTCGCGGTGAGGCCGCCGAAGAGCGGGGAGGCGATGTTGGCGACGCCTTGCGCCACGAGCTCGCAGTTGGAGCGGTGGCGGCGCCCCGTCATGCCGTCGGCAACGACGGCCGACAGCAGCGACTCGATGCCGCCGAGGAGGGCGATGGCCAGCGCGTCCGGCAGAACCGCGATGACCTTGTCGAGTGTCATGTCCGGCAGGCTCGGTGCCGGCAGCCCACGCGGCACCTCGCCGAAGCGCGAGCCGATGGTCTCCACCGGCAGGCCGAAGGCCCAGGCGGCGAGCGTGGTGGCCGCCACGACAATGAGGAAGGCCGGCAACCGCGCGTCGATGCGGCGGATGAGAAGGATGAGGCCGATCGAGACGAGGGCGAGCGCGATGGTCGCCCCGTTGGCGGTGTCGCGCGCCTCCCACAGCGCTGCGATCTTGGGCAGCAGGGCGGCCGGCTCGGGCCCGGACAGCGTCAGGCCGAGGAGCTCCTTGAACTGGCTCGCCATGATGATGACGGCGATGCCGGCGCTGAAGCCCACCGTGACCGGATGGGGAATGTACTTGATATAGGTCCCGAGTCTGAGGAACCCGATGAGGACGAGCACAAGGCCGGCGATCATCGTCGCGAGCAGGAAGCCGTCATAGCCGTGACGCTCGATGGTCGCCGCCACGAGGACGATGAAGGCACCGGCCGGCCCGCCGATCTGGAAGCGGCTGCCGCCGAGGGCGGAGATGAGGAAGCCGCCGACGATGGCGGTGGCAAGGCCCTTGTCCGGGCTCACCCCGCAGGCGATGGCGATGGCCATCGACAGGGGCAGGGCGACAATGGCGACCGTCAGACCCGCCAGCGCGTCGGCCCTGAGCTGCGGCAGGCCGTAGCCCTCGCGCAGCACTGTGACCAGTTTGGGCGTGAACAGTTCTCGCAGGCTGGGAGACGGTCGCGAAGACGGTCCAGGCTCGGTTTTTGCCTGCTGAAGCATGGGGTTTTGCCCTGACACAAATTACAAGCTGTATTTGTAGTATATAAGCCGGGAGCCGCATTGCCTACGACGGCATTGCATATCTAACATGCAATGCAACGAGAGGGACGAAGCCCGTGAAAGCAATTCGCATTCACCGCCACGGCGGGCCCGAGGTGCTCGCCTATGAGGACGTCGACATCGGTCAGCCCGGGCCGGGAGAGGTCCGGGTGCGCAACATGGCGATCGGCCTCAACTTCATTGACGTCTACTTCCGCACCGGGGTCTACAAGCCGCCGGCGCTGCCGTTCATCCCCGGCAACGAGGGGGCGGGCGAGGTGGTCGCGGTCGGCGAGGGCGTCGGCGATTTTGCCCCCGGTGACCGGGTGGCCTATGCGGCAACGCTCGGCTCCTATGCCGAGGAGCGAATCGTGCCGGCACAGTTCCTGGTGCACCTGCCGGGTTCCATCGATTTCGAGACCGGCGCGGCCATGATGCTGAAGGGGCTGACGGCGCAATACCTGCTGCGCCGCACCTTCCGCGTCGAGGCTGGCCATACCATCCTCGTCCATGCGGCGGCGGGCGGCGTCGGCCTCATCCTCTGCCAGTGGGCGAAGCATCTCGGCGCCACCGTCATCGGCACGGTCGGCTCGCCGGAGAAGGCTGAGCTTGCGCGGCAGAATGGCTGCGACCATGTCATCGACTACCGCAAGGAGGATTTCGTCGCGCGGGTGAAGGAGATCACCGGCGGCGAGGGCTGCCACGTCGTCTACGACGGTGTCGGCAAGGCGACCTTCCCCGGCTCGCTCGACTGCCTGCGGCGCTTCGGCTATTTCGTCAGCTTCGGCAACGCCTCGGGCCCCATCGACGATTTCAACATCCTGCTGCTGTCCCAGAAGGGTTCGCTCTTCGCGACGCGGCCGACGCTGTTCTCGCATCTGGCGACGCACGAGGATGTGGTCGAGATGAGCAACGACCTCTTCCACGTGGTCGAGAGCGGCGCCGTCAAGATCCCGATCCATGCCCGTCTGCCGCTTTCCGAGGCGGCGGAGGCGCATCGCCGCCTTGAGGGGCGGCAGACGACCGGGGCAACGGTGCTGCTTCCCTGACGGCGGATCATTGGCACGGTTCCTGCCTCGGCAGGCGGGGCAAGACACGGGGCAGGGCGGCGTGACGGAGTTGAACGCAGCAGCGGAGGCGAGAGCGGAAGAGCCGCCGCTCATCGCCATGCACGGCATCACGAAGGTCTTCGGCTCGCTGGTGGCCAACGACCATATCGACCTCGCCATCCGCGCCGGCGAAATTCATGCCCTGCTCGGCGAGAACGGCGCCGGCAAGTCGACCCTCGTCAAGATCCTCTACGGCCTGCTGGAGCCGACGGAGGGGGAGATCCGCTGGCGCGGCGAGCCCGTGCGCCTTTCCGGGCCGCAGGCTGCCCGCGCGCTCGGCATCGGCATGGTCTTCCAGCACTTCTCCCTGTTCGAGAACCTCACGGTGGCGGAAAACATTGCCGCCGCCATGCCGCCGGAGATGTCGCTGGCCCAGGTCGCCGCGAAAGCGCGGGAGGTTTCCGGCCAGTACGGCCTGCCGGTCGACCTCGACCGACCCGTGTGGACGCTTTCGGCCGGCGAGCGCCAGCGCATCGAGATCATCCGCTGCCTCCTGCAGGACCCGCAGCTCATCGTCCTCGACGAGCCGACCTCGGTGCTGACGCCGCAGGAGGCCGAGCGGCTGTTTGTGACGCTGGAGCGGCTGGCGGCGAGCGGCTGCGCCATCCTCTACATCTCCCATCGTCTCGAGGAGGTGCGGCGGCTGTGCTCCTCGGCCACCATCCTGCGTGCCGGGCGTGTGGTCGCCACCATCGATCCGCGCGCCGTCAGCGCCCGCGAGATCGCGGGCCTCATGGTTGGCACCGCGCTGCACGACGTGGTCGCCGTGCGCGGCGCCGCGGAAGGGGCGCCGCGGCTCGTCGTGCGCGGCCTCTCACTGCCGCCGGAGGAGGCGCACGGCCAGACGCTGCGGGACATTCACCTGACTGTGCGGGGCGGCGAGGTGCTCGGCATCGCCGGGGTTGCCGGCAACGGCCAGGGTGAGCTTTTCGCCGCCCTCTCGGGCGAGCGTCTTGCCGGGGCGCCGGAGGCCGTGGAGATTGATGGCCGGCCTGTCGGACATCTCGGCGTCACGGAGCGGCGCCGGCTCGGGGCCGCCTTCGTGCCGGAGGAGCGGCTCGGCCACGGCGCCGTGCCGGACCACCGCCTGGCGGAGAACACGCTGCTCTCCCGCCATGGCACCGGCGGCCTCGTCTCGCGCGGCTTCGTGCTCGCCGACGCGACCCGTGCGCTGGCCCAGCGCATCATCGAGACCTTCGACGTGCGCAAGGAAGGCACGGATCCGCGCGCGCGCACGCTCTCCGGCGGCAACCTGCAGAAGTTCGTCGTCGGCCGCGAGATCCTGCGCGAACCGGGCGTGCTCGTCGTCAACCAGCCCACGTGGGGCGTCGATGCGGGCGCGGCGGCGCTCATCCGCCAGGCGCTGGTGGACCTCGCCCGCCGGGGCAGCGCGGTGCTCGTCATCAGCCAGGATCTCGACGAGCTGTTCGAGATGGCCGATCGCATCGCCGTCATCCATGCGGGCGAGCTGAGCACGCCGAAACCGACCGGCGACCTCACCCGGGAGGCGGTCGGCCTGCTCATGACCGGCGCTGCTGCATCGAAGGGGACCGTTCATGCGCATTGAGCTGCAGCAACGCCAGGCGCCTTCCGCCGTCGCGCGGCTTCTGGCGCCCGTGCTGGCGCTTGCCGCCGCCTTCCTGCTTGGCGGAATCGTCGTCGCGGCCATGGGCCGCTCGCCGCTCGCCGCCCTCGACGTCTACGTTCTCCAGCCCCTGTCCGACCCGTGGGCGCTGCAGGAGATGGTGGTGAAGGCGACGCCGCTCGTGCTCATCGCCATCGGCCTGTCCTTCTGCTTCCGCGCCAACCTGTGGAACATCGGCGCCGAGGGCCAGTTCATCGTCGGCGCCATCTGCGGCAGCACCGTCGCACTCGCCACGCACGGCACGGACGCAGGGGCTTGGGTGCTGCCGGTCATGCTGGCGCTCGGCACGCTCGGCGGCATCGCCTGGGCGAGCGTGCCCGCCTTCCTGCGCGCACGCTTCGGCGTGAGCGAGATCCTGACGAGCCTCATGCTGGTCTACGTCGCAGAGCTCATCCTCGACTATCTGGTGCGTGGGCCGTGGCGCGACCCCAAGGGCTTCAACTTCCCCCAGTCCGTCACCTTCGATGACGCAGCGACGCTGCCCTTTCTGGCCGATGGCGGGCNCCTGCACATCGGCGTCCTCATGGCGGTGGTCGCCGTCGTCGTCGCCTTCGTGGTGATGGGTCACACCATCTTCGGATACCGGCTCAGGGTCACGGGCGAAGCGCCTCGTGCCGCTCGCTTTTCCGGGTTCAGCGAGCGGCGCACAACCTTCATCGTCTTTGCCATCTCTGGCGGCCTCGCCGGACTTGCCGGCATTGTCGAGGTTGCCGGGCAGATCGGCCAGCTCAAGCCGTCGATCTCACCGGGCTACGGCTTCACGGCGATCATCGTGGCCTTCCTCGGGCGTCTCAATCCCTTCGGAATCCTGCTCGCGGGCCTCGTCATGGCGCTGACCTTCATCGGCGGCGAGGCGGCGCAGATCACGCTGCGCCTGCCGTTTGATCTCACCCGCACCTTTCAGGGCATCCTGCTCTTCTGCGTGCTCGCGGCCGATGCGCTCGTCACCTATCGTGTGCGGCTCGTCCGCGGGGCGCCGGCACAGGCGGCCGGGAGGGCGGCATGACGATCGTCGAGGCCATCCTCCTTACCGTCGTCACGGCATCGACGCCGCTGCTCATTGCGGCGCTCGGGGAACTCGTCACGGAGCGATCCGGCGTTCTCAACCTCGGCGTCGAGGGCATGATGGCGATGGGCGCCGCCTGCGGCTTCGCGGGGGCGATCCTGTTCGATTCGACCCTTGCCGGCGTCTTCTGCGGCATCCTGGCCGGCGTGGCGACCTCGGCGCTCTTCGCCTTCATCGTGCTTGGACTCGCCGCCAACCAGGTGGCCTCCGGCCTGGCGCTGACCATCCTCGGTCTCGGGCTCTCCGGCCTCATCGGTGCGCCCTTCATTGGCGCCCGGCGTGATCCCGTCGCCCATCTTAACATTCCGGGTCTCACCGACCTGCCGCTCGTCGGGCGCCTGTTCTTCGGCCAGGACGCCTTCGTCTACGCGTCGTTGCTGCTGTGCCTCGGCGTGGGCTGGTTCCTTTTCCGCACGCGCAAGGGGCTGCTCCTGCGCGCCGTGGGCGAGAACCAGGCCTCGGCCCATTCCCTTGGCCTGCCGGTGCTGCGCGTGCGCCTGCTCGCGATCCTCTTCGGCGGGGCCTGTGCCGGGCTGGCAGGAGCCTATCTCTCGCTCGTCTACACCCGCTTCTGGTCGCCGGGCATGACCTCCGGCCGCGGCTGGATCGCCGTAGCGCTCGTGGTCTTCGCCGCCTGGCGGCCGGGCTGGGCCTTCTTCGGCGCCTATCTCTTCGGCGCGGCGACGGTGCTGCAGCTCCACGCCCAGGCGGCGGCGATCGGCATCCCCGCCCAGGCGCTGTCGGCCCTGCCGTATGTCGCGACGATCGTCGCGCTCGTTGTGCTCTCGCTGGGCCGGCGGCGCGACACGGGAGCGCCGGGCTCGCTCGGCATGCCTTTCGTGCCGGACCGGTAGCCTGCTAAGTTCGTCCGTCCCGCCGTGCCGGCGAGGGGACGTCGCAGGGGGCGGCGTCCCGCGGGGCGGAAAGAATAACAGCCCCCATCGAATGACAGGGACCCGCGATGAAGCGTTTACTCACCCATCTTCTGGCCACGGCGGCACTGGCGGCGGTCGCCAGCTCCGCGAGCGCACAGGACAAGCTCAAGGTCGGCTTCATCTATGTCGGGCCGGTCGGCGACCATGGCTGGAGCTACCAGCACGACGTCGGCCGCAAGGCCATCGAGGAGCAGCTCGGTGACAAGGTCGAGACGACCTACGTAGAGAGCGTGCCGGAGGCCGATTCCGAGCGCGCCATCGAGCAGCTCGCCCGCACCGGCCACAAGCTCATCTTCACCACCTCGTTCGGCTACATGGAGCCGACGCTGAAAGTGGCGAAGAAGTATCCGGATGTGAAGTTCGAGCACGCCACGGGCATCAAGCGCGCCGACAACGTCTCCACCTACGCGGCCAAGTTCCACGAAGGCCGCTATATTATCGGCCAGATCGCGGCCAAGATGTCGAAGACCGGCGTCATCGGCTATGTAGGCGCCTATCCGATCCCCGAGGTCGTCGCCGGCATCAACGCCTATTTCCTCGGCGCGCAGTCGGTGCGGCCGGACATCAAGATCAAGATTGTCTGGGCCAACTCCTGGTACGATCCGGGCAAGGAGGCTGATGCGGCCAAGGCGCTGCTCGACCAGGGCGTCGACGTGCTGGCGCAGCACACCGACAGCCCGGCGCCCCTGCAGGCGGCCGAGGCGCGCGGCCTCTACGGCTTCGGCCAGGCGTCCGACATGATCCGCTTCGCGCCCAAGACGCAGCTCACCGCCATCGTCGACAACTGGGGCGACTATTACGTCCAGCGCACCAAGGCCGTGCTCGACGGCACCTGGAAGTCCCAGGACGTCTGGGGCGGCCTTGACTCCGGCATGGTGAAGATGGCGCCCTACACCAACATGCCGGACGACGTGAAGAAGATGGCAGAGGAGACGGAGGAGGCCATCCGCTCCGGCAAGCTCAACCCCTTCAAGTGCCCCGTCTTCAAGCAGGACGGCACCGAGGTGGAGTGCGGCGGCGGCACGGCGCTGTCCGACGAGCAGATCCTCGGCATGAACTTCTACGTCAAGGGCATCGAGGACAAGCTGCCGCAGTAAGCGGAACCAGCTGTTTGCACGACGAACGGCCGGCGCGGTGGCGCCGGCCGTCTTGTTTTATGGAGCAGCGTCATCGCCTTTACCGCCGCCCGAAGCGGCGGCCGGCAAGCGGTCGAACGCGGCGGCCGGCGCGCCGAGGCACCTTGCCGGGCGGTACCCCAGGCTTGCCGCATGGACCTTTCCCGCCGTCGGGCGGGCGGATGCGGCCTCGCGGAGCCGTGGCAAAGGGGACGGGGCCGCGCGCTCTTGCCGGGGCAAAAAGAAAAAAGAACAGCCGGGGCCCGAAAGCCCCGGCTGCTGCTTGCCGAAAGATGCGGCGGCGAGCGCCGCCTGCGGACATCAGACCGAGTAGTACATCTCGAACTCGACCGGATGCGGGGTGTGCTCGAAGCGGATCACCTCCTGCATCTTGAGCTCGATGTAGGCGTCGATGAAGTCGTCGTTGAAGACGCCGCCGGCCTTCAGGAAGGCGCGGTCCTTGTCGAGGGCCTGCAGGGCCTCGCGCAGGCTGGCCGATACGGTCGGAATCTTCTTCAGCTCACGCGGCGGCAGGTCGTAGAGATCCTTGTCCATGGCCGCGCCGGGATCGATCTTGTTCAGGATGCCGTCGAGGCCGGCCATGAGCAGGGCCGCGAAGCCGAGGTAGGGGTTCGCGGTCGGGTCGGGGAAGCGCACCTCGACGCGCTTGGCCTTGGGCGAGTTCGTCCACGGAATGCGGCAGGAGGCCGAGCGGTTGCGCGACGAATAGGCGAGCAGCACCGGCGCCTCGAAGCCCGGGACAAGACGCTTGTAGGAGTTGGTCGAGGGGTTCGTGAAGGCGTTGATGGCCTTGGCGTGCTTGATGATGCCGCCGATGTACCACAGGCACTCCTGGCTGAGGTCGGCATACTTGTTGCCGGCGAAAAGCGGCTTGCCGCCCTTCCAGATCGACTGGTGCACGTGCATGCCCGAGCCGTTGTCGCCATAGACGGGCTTCGGCATGAAGGNGGCCGTCTTGCCGTAGCTCTGGGCGACGTTGTGGATGCAGTACTTGTAGATCTGCATCTGGTCGGCCATGCGCGTCAGCGTGTCGAACTTCATGCCGAGCTCGTGCTGCGCCGAGGCGACCTCGTGGTGGTGCTTCTCGACCTTGACGCCCATGGACGCCATGGCCGCGAGCATCTCACCGCGCATGTCCTGTCCGGAGTCCAGCGGCGGGACCGGGAAGTAGCCGCCCTTGGTCGGGATGCGGTGGCCGAGATTGCCGCCCTCGTACTCGGTGTCGCCGTTGATCGGCAGCTCGGCGGCATCGAGCTTGAAGCCCGTGTTGTAGGGGGNGGCGGAGAACTTGACGTCATCGAAGACGAAGAACTCGGCCTCGGGACCGACGTAGATGGTGTCGCCGATGCCGGTCGACTGCAGGAACGCTTCGGCCTTCTTGGCGATGCCGCGCGGGTCGCGGTTGTAGGCTTCGCCCGTCGTGGGCTCGAGAACGTCGCAGACGATGGAGAGCGTCGCGGCCGAGAAGAAGGGATCGACGGTGGCCGTGGACGGATCCGGCATCAGCAGCATGTCGGACTCGTTGATGGCCTTCCAGCCCGCGATCGAAGAGCCGTCGAACATCGTGCCTTCGGCGAAGAAATCTTCGTCGATCATCGACACATCGAAGGTGACGTGCTGCCACTTGCCACGCGGATCGGTAAAGCGGAGGTCGACATACTTGATGTCTTCATCCTTGATCAGCTTGAGCACGTCCTTAGCGCTCTTCATCATTATCATCCTCTAGTGGAACTGGCCGTCAGCGGCCCGTGGGGTGGCGTTGGTCGGATCAAATCGCGTCCATGCCGGTCTCGCCGGTGCGGATGCGGATGACCTCCTCGACCGTGGATACAAAAATCTTGCCATCTCCGATCCGACCCGTCTGGGCCGCCTTCCGGATGGCCTCGACCGCCCGGTCGACCATCTCGTCGGCGAGCACGATCTCGATCTTCACCTTGGGCAGGAAGTCGACGACGTACTCGGCGCCGCGATAGAGCTCGGTATGGCCCTTCTGGCGCCCGAAACCCTTGGCCTCAATGACGGTGATACCCTGCAGGCCGACGTCCTGAAGCGCTTCCTTCACCTCGTCGAGCTTGAAGGGTTTGATGATCGCTTCGATCTTCTTCATGCCGTGCAGCCTCCGCAGGATCAGTCAGTGCAAACAGCTCGTCTGGCTCTTACCATCAAAGACGATCGGCCGGCCATGGGGAAGTGGCCGATACCTGCCGCGCAATGTTGCAGTCGCGCGAGATATGGAGGCGAAAAATTGTGCAGATGCCTAATTTTTCATCTTCTTTTCTGGGCGGATGGGCGATGTGGCGGCGGAGTGCACGATGCTTGAGCTTCTGACCTGTTCCGAGATGGCCGCGGCGGATGGGCGCACCATCGCCGGCGGCACGCCGGGCATCGTACTGATGGAGCGAGCGGGGCAAGCGGTGGCCGAGCGCGTGCTCGCCCGTGCCTCCGGGCGGCTGCGCGTCGCCGTCCTGTGCGGCCCCGGCAACAACGGAGGGGACGGCTACGTCGTCGCGCGCCTCCTGGCCAAGTCCGGGCATGATGTCGCCGTGCATGCCCTTGTCCCGCCCGATCGGCTGAGGGGCGACGCCGCCGAGGCGGCGCGCGGCTGGGCGGGCGCGGTCCTGCCGCTCGAAGGCTGGACGGCCGACGGCTTCGACGTCGTCGTCGACGCCATCTTCGGCGCCGGGCTCGCGCGCGACATTGCGGCGCCCGTCGACTCCGTGATCGCGGCGGTCAACGAAAGCCGGGCCCATGTCGTGGCGGTCGACGTGCCCTCGGGAATCGACGGCGACACCGGCGCCGTGCGCGGCTGCGCCGTCGAGGCCGATGAGACCGTCACCTTCGCGCGGCGCAAGCCCGGCCATCTCCTGCTGCCGGGGCGGATGCACTGCGGCCGGGNGCATGTCGCGGACATCGGCATCACTGACGCGACGGTGGCCGATCTCGGCGTGCGCACCGCCGCCAACGCCCCCGGCCTCTGGAGCGACATGCTGCCGCGGCCGGACGCCGCCGGCCACAAGTACAAGCGCGGCCATCTCGTCGTCGCCTCGGGCGGGCCATCGCGGACGGGGGCCGCGCGCCTTGCCGCCCGCGCCGGGCTGAGAGCGGGGGCCGGGCTCGTCACGGTCGCTTCGCCGCCTGATGCCGTTGCCATCAATGCGGCGCAGCTCACCGCCGTCATGGTCCGCCCCGTCGATGGCGCCGAGGGGCTCGCCGACATTCTCGGCGATGCGCGTTTCAATGCCGTCGTGCTCGGGCCGGCGCTCGGTGTCGGCGAGGAGACGCGCCGCATGGTCGAGGTGGCCGCCGCTGCGCAGCGTCACCTTGTGCTCGATGCGGATGCGCTGACGAGCTTCGCGGGCAATCTCGCCGGCCTGTGGCAGGNGGTGACTTCCGCAGTGCCGTCCGGCGTCGTGCTGACGCCGCATGAAGGGGAGTTTTCCCGGCTGTTCGGCGAGGCGGAGGGCGTGGCACAGGCGCGCTCCAAGCTCGAGCGGGCCCGCGCCGCGGCCGCCGCAAGCGGAGCCGTCGTCGTGCTCAAGGGGCCGGATACGGTGATCGCTGCGCCGGACGGGCGCGCCGCCATCAATGAAAATGCGCCCCCGTGGCTTGCGACAGCCGGCACGGGCGATGTGCTCGCCGGCATCATCGGTGGCCTCATGGCGCAGGAGATGCCCGCCTTCGCCGCCGCCTGCGCCGGCGTGTGGATGCACGGAGCGGCCGCTGCCGCCTTCGGACCCGGCCTCATCGCCGAGGATCTGCCGGAGATGCTCCCGCGCGTCTGGCGGGAGCTGCTCGAGCTTTTGTTTTCAACGGGAAACTAGGCCGTGTGGACGAATTGACTCAGGTATTGGCCTGAGGATTCCGCGAAGGAATCCAGTGTGATTCATGGATTGCCGACTGATTCTGGAGGTCGGCATGTCCACGAAGATGACGGAAGCGGATTGGGCGGTGGTGGCATGTTGAAATCATCCTGGTCGAAGGCCCGTCTGAAGGGGATCCGGTCATGAGTTAACCCAACACTGTCATTATTTATGATCATGAAGGTTGGGTTCTGGAGTCGCACGGGAATGGCGCCGCTTATACGCTTAGGCGCAAGGTGATAGATGGCCGAACGGAATCCGTTTTCTTGCAAGGTGATGACGCTGACATTTTTCGCGAGCAAGTCATGGATGGTGACGGATGGTTGATTGAAGGGTATGTTTGCGGGGTTCCTTGCTTGCACCTTGTATTTGAAGAGTATATAAATGTTATGTCCAATGACGGGGAACATGAATGCGCATAGCGTATGCCATAGGGCTCGCAATCAAGGCGATTGTTCTAATATGGAAGGGGGGCGATATTAAGTTGATTGTCGTGTTTACTCTCGCATATCTTCTGACCAAAGACTTATTATAATTGCGCATCGTCTAGACTCTATCGTGTCTCGAGTCTGACAAGATTCGCGCAAGCGATTATGATTAAGCTCGACTCCGTATGTCTGGAGTCGAGCTTTTCGCATGAGATATATCGCCTTTGCTATCGCTGCTGCTGTCACCCTTAGCGCGTGCCAAACGCAACCCGGAACCCTGCATGACGCGCATACGGGCAAGACGATTGTTCATTCTTCCCGGTTCGCTATCCAAAGCGGGATTTTGCATAACGTGCACGTCACGGCCGGATTTTCAAACGTCAACGGATACAGTGTTGTCATAGAGCATTTGGCGACCGGCTTAGGCTGGCGGTTTTTTCGCGAGGCGTGGTCGCATGGGAAGCGCTTTCAATATGTCATAGGCAAGGAAGCCGTGGCGGGATGCTCTAATGGCTGTTCGCTATATGAAACCGGCGCAATCCGGATGTCAGAACGCGACTTTCTGCAGGCTGCCGCTATCGGTTTTGACTTCAAGCTAATTGGCAGCGGCGGGAGTCTGGAAGGCAGAGTCCCGGCCGAAGCGTTCCGCCAAGTTTTGCGCCAGCTAGGGCACTAGCCCCGCAACGCAAGCGCGAGGCGGTCCGCCGCATGCTCGAGGCTTTGGCCGTGAGCGAGCGACGAGCCTGCCGCCTTGCGGGGCTGTCCCGGGATGCCTTTCGCCACCCGCCTGTGCCGGCACCTGCGACGCAGGCGCTGACGACCAGGATCATCGAACCGGCGCAGGTGCGCCGCAGGTTCGGCTATCGCCGCCTGCACGACCTGCTGCGCCCGGAGTATCAGACCGTGAACCACAAGAAGGTCTATCGCCTGTATCGCGAGGCGAACCTGGCCGTGCGCCGCCGCAAGATGGCCTGCAGGCCGTCCGTCGAGCGCCAGGCACTGTCTGCGGCTGCCTCGCCCAATGCCGTCTGGAGCATGGACTTCGTCAGCGACGCGCTGGCCAATGGTCGCCGGCTGAAGTGCCTGACCGTCGCCGATGACTTCACCCACGAGTGCGTCGACATCACCGTCGACCATGGCATCAGCGGCGCCTAAGTCGTGCGCGTTCTGGACCAGGCCGCCCGGTTCCGCGGCTATCCGCGCGCCGTGCGTACCGACAACGGCCCCGAGTTCACCAGTCGCGCCTTCATCGCGTGGGCCCAGCAGCACGGCATCGCGCATCTGCTGATCGAGCCTGGCCGCCCCATGCAGAACGGCTACATCGAGAGCTTCAACGGCAAGTTCCGCGACGAGTGCCTGAACGAGCACTGGTTCACCTCGCTCGCCCAGGCCCGCGAGGTGATCAGCGAATGGCGGAGGGACTACAACGAGGTCAGACCGCACAGCAGTTGCGGCCGCATCCCGCCCGCCCAGTTCGCCGCCAACCACCGCACCCAAATCCATCACCCCAAGGTACCCTTCAACCCTGGACTCTCCCAGTAATGGCTGGTACGGCTACTGGGGGCAGGTCACTTGAGCGATGGCCTCTCAAACGGCAGGACAGCAGACGATCTCAGACACCATGCTCTGTTCTCGCTTGGCATTGATGAGCTCGTCACGTTTCAACACGAAGAAATCCCTGTCCTGCGCCAGGGCGTAGGCGGCGCGGTGAGCTGCCTCCCCGGCCACGGAATAGGCTGCGGCATCGAGCCACCATGTCGGCAAATCGCCGTTTCTCATGGCATATTCGAGCACGAGCTCGGCGCCGAGGCCCTTGCCCTGATGCTCTGGAGCGATGACGAGGTCGCAGCCGATGTATCCGCCGCAGGGAGAGCCGTCCGGCGCGAGCAGCAGGAGACCTGCATCGACATCGACGAACGAGTAACCTTCGGCGCGGAGAGAGGGTGTCCGAAGGGCCGTCGGCTCGATCGACAAAGACCCTGGGCAGGCTAGTTCCTGTTCTCGCCAGACCCGGTCGAAGTCCTTCGCGAAGATGTCGTCGACATCGAGGAGTTCTTCCTCGCAGTCGGCTTCCTCATATCGATCCGGCCCAACGAGAAACGCGATCTCGCTGATGGAAGTCGGATCGAACACACCTTCATCCATGGATCGGGGTTCCCTCGCCTGCCCTATCCCATTCCCAGGGCTTCCCAGCAAGCATGCTTGGTTCGATAGCAGGAGACCACCAGCGGTTGCATAGGTCCTGAACAAGGCCCGGCTGCCGCAACGGGGCTTTGTGCTGCCCTCTTCCATCCCAAAGAAGCTGGGCTGAAGCGCCAAGTTTCGGCGCTGGAAACTTTGGAGGGATGGACTGGATGGGGTGGGATGGGTTTGCTGCTTGCCCTTGGGGCACTCTACAAGTGAGTGAAAATTTATAATTTCTCACTCAGTTGTAGGTCGCGCGCCAGCATGAGGCATGAAGGCCAAAACGCCAGACAAGACGAAGCGTAATGACGGACTTCCAGTGGCGGCCGTCATGGTTCGTGACGGTATGTTGGGAGGCCGTGTTCCCGGCCGACGGCATCAGTCGTCTTCCAGGGAAAGGACGAAGAGCGCCCTGATCGCCCGCGTCTGGGCTTTCCGGTCAAGGAGGCGCGCCCCTCAATCGGCAAACCCTCGATCACCGATGTCCTGACGACGCGGGTCCGCGAAGGCGGTTCGGACGATTGGACCCGCTTCCAAGGGGCGAGTGCCGCGATCGGCCACTACGTCCGCATGGCGCTCGAGGGCCACATGAGCCGGACGACGTGTGTCCGATGCCCGGCGACATCATCGCGCCGCGATTGCTGACGCCGGACGGGATACTGGTGCTCGGCGGAGCCCACAAGGTCGACAACAGCGCCTTATCAGTCTGCTCGTCCACATGGCGGCTGGCGTGCCCTTCCTCGGCTTTACAATCTGCGGGAGCGCCTTCAGGCTATCTGGATCGAGCCTGCGCTCCCCATCTCGACATCCGCGGGCAGCGCCTCCCGCCCTGGATCTCGGCACCACCACGGGCTGGGCGAGCCTGACGGGCGGGGTCGTGCACAGCGGAACCGCCAGCTTCCGCTCCGGCAGCTACGACGGCCGGCCAGTCACCCCAATGAACTTCTCGTCCGTACGTTGTCCGTATGATACAGGAATTGGGACAGGAGATCAGCCATGCCCGCAGCCGAAGCAAAGTCCGAACGTATCGAGGTGCGTACCACGCCGACCGTGAAGGCGCTGCTGCAGCGTGCAGCCACGTTTTCGCACAAGAACGTGACGGAGTTCCTGCTCGAGGCGGGCATTCGTGCCGCCGAGGAAGCGCTCGTCGATCGGCGCATGTTCCGGCTGGATGACGCCCAGTGGCAAGCCTTCCAGGATGTTCTCGACCGCCCCGTCCAGAGCAAGCCGCGCCTCGCCGGACTGCTCGCCAAGAGGAGCGTCCTTGAGTGACGGCGGAGAACCAATCGTTCACTGCCGTCCGAAAGCTCGATGCCTCCCACGAGGTCGACGCGTTTGATTGCGGCAAGGAACCTCTGAATCGTTTCCTGCAACGCCACGCTCTGGTCGACCAGAAAGCGGGCAGCGCTCAGACCTATGTCGTGTGCCGCGAGCAGCGTGTCGCGGGCTATTACAGCCTCGCGGTCGGCGGCGTTGAACATGCCGACGCTCCCAGTCGTGTCGGCAAAGGGCTTGCCCGTCATCCGATCCCGGTAATGCTCCTCGCGCGGCTTGCCATCGACCGAGCCGAGCAGGGAAAGGGGCTGGGCAAAGCGTTGCTCAAGGATGCACTGCTGCGCACGGCTCAAGCTGCCGAAATTGCAGGTATCCGAGCGCTTCTCGTTCATGCCAAGGACGATGAAGCGCGCGCCTGGTATGAGCAGTTCGACTTCGAGCCGAGTCCGACCGACCCCTATCATCTCTTCCTGCTGATGAAAGATCTGCGAACGCTCCTCGGCGAATGATCACAAGCTCGCAAAGCGAAGCGGAAAGTGTCCGCCGGACACTTTCGAAGACACGAAAACCCATGCCCCGCAAGCGCCTGCACGTCGCGCGCCATGCCGCCCACCTGCTTCTCCGCCCTGCCCTCACGATGAACGTCCGACGCGCGTCGCGGCCGCCAAGCGCGCGCTCTTCGGGGATCAGGAAGGAGATCTGCCGGGCGCCGACATCGCAGGCATGAGCACGACAGCGCGGTTGCGCGCCGGGTAGCGCGTCTGAGCGCAGGCTGGAGGAGCTTTCCGATCTCCCGCTCGCTGAGCGTTCCCTTGCCGGCTCAATACTCCGGCATCGCAGCCCACCGTGACAAACGCGCGGCCGGAACACTAGCATCTGTTCCCGTTTTGCCCATTCTCCCGAGCCCATGCCATGGACAAGGGCTACGGATCACACGGCGTCGTAGATCTCTGTCCTGAACGGATCCGTGTTGCCGCTGAAGCGCCTCAAGAACTCGACGAGGCTCGTCGCCACCGCGATCGCTTCCTCCCGCGTTGCCTCGACGACGTCGAAGTCGTCGATGTCGGGGCACCGGACCCGCACGAACGTCTGGCCCTCGAATGGGACGGAATCCACGATGAACCGGAAAACGTCCACGGCACGGTCTCCGCCCATACGCTCCTCCATTTCTCGTCCTGTCGGCCCAGACTGCGGATCCATCGCGTTGAAGGCGAGCTCGGAACGATGGAAACGGCTCCCACATCACCTGCTGGTACTCCCGCGCCTTCGCGGTCCCGACGACGCGGCCCTGCACCACCACCTGCGCGCCGATCTCGCTCTGGGGCTTGAGCAGCACCGGGTTCATATGGACGCTGGGCGCGACACCGGCGGCCCGCGCCTGGAGCGCCTGGGCGCGGCCGATCTCGCCGCCATCGGCCGTCACGGCGGCATTGTTCGACATGTTCTGCGGCTTGAAGGGCCTCACCCTCAAACCCTTGCGCGCATAGACCCGGCACAGGCCCGCCACCAGGAGCGACTTGCCGACATTCGAGCCGGTGCCCTGCACCATGAGCGCGCGCATCTAGAACTCCACGCCCTCCTGCGCCTTCACCCCGGCGGCGAAATGATGCTTCACCAGGGTCATCTCGGTCACGAGATCGGCGGCCTCGATCAGTTCCGGCTTGGCGTTGCGGCCGGTGACCACCACGTGGAGATCGGGCCGGCGCCGCTTCAGGGTCTCGACCACCTCGGCCAGGTCCAGGTACTCGTAACGCAGCGCGATGTTGAGCTCGTCGAGCACCAGGAGGCGGATGTCCTCGCGGGCCATCAGCTCCTTCGCCTTGGCCCAGGCGCGCTCCGCCGCCGCCACGTCGCGGGAGCGGTCCTGCGTCTCCCACGTGAAGCCTTCGCCCATGGTGTGCCACTCGATCTGATCGGCGAAGCGGTCGAAGGCCATTCGCTCGCCGGTTTCCCAGGCGCCCTTGATGAACTGCACCACGCCGACATGGAACCCGCGGCCGAGCGCCCGCAGCATGAGCCCGAAGGCCGCCGTCGACTTGCCCTTGCCGGGGCCCGTATGGACGATGAGGAGCCCCTTCTCGATGGTCTTCGAGGCGACCTCCCGGTCCTGCACTTCCTTGCGCTTGATCATCTTGGCGCGGTGGCGCGCCTCTTCGTCCGGGGTCATGGCATCCTGCTTCCTGTGGAGGGGTCGCACCATGAACACCCCCGGTCCGGATTTCAAGGCTGGACGATTTCGACGCTCAGGCTTGAAAGATGCCCCTGCCCCCGGTAAGCATGGTAACGACGGTGCCCCGGCGACGGGGNGAAAAGGGAATGCGGTGAGACACCGCAGCTGCCCCCGCAACTGTAAGCGGCGAGCCTTCGCTCCATAGGCCACTGGGCTCTGAAATGCCCGGGAAGGCGGCGAAAAGCATCGACCCGCGAGCCAGGAGACCTGCCGTCAGCCTTTGCTTCTATCGGGTCTGTCGGACGGGGNGTGCCGATGGTGACCGTAGTCGAATGACCTCCCGTCGTTCGGTTCCGTCCGTGGAAGCGCAACAGACTCCCAACACGAGTCTCCCGACGGAGAGAACGATGACTGCACCGATTCTGCCCAAGACCCGCCTCCTTGCCCTGACGCTTGCCGGCGTTGTCGCCGCGACGCCCGCCCTGGCCCATCACGCCATGGACGGCCAGACGCCTTCCACCCTCGTTCAGGGCCTGCTCTCGGGCCTCGGCCATCCGGTCATCGGCCTCGATCACCTCGCCGCCCTCGTCGGCGTCGGCCTCGTCTCCGCGCGCTTCGCCCGCGGCCTCACGCTCCCCGCCTTCTGGGTCGTGGCCATGGCAGCCGGCGTCGGCCTGCACCTTGCAAGCGCCGATCTGCCCCGTGCCGAACTGCTCGTGGCGCTGAGCGTCGTCGTCATCGGCATCGCAGCCACCATGCGTACCACCCTGCCCTACGCCCTGATCGCGGCCCTCTTCGCCGCCGGCGGCGCCGTGCACGGCTATACCCTGGGAGAATCGATCATCGGCGCGGAAACCACGCCGCTTGCCGCCTATCTCGTCGGCCTCGTCGTCGTTCAGACGGCCCTGACGACGGGCATCGCCTTCGTCGCCCGCTCTCTCGCGAAAGGTTCGCTGGCCGCTCCCTCGCTGCAGGTCCGCCTCGCGGGTCTCGCGGTCCTGGTGACGGGCGTCGCGACCCTGGCCCTGCCCGCCTTCGCCTGAGCGGATCGGCCCAAGAGCGATGACCTCAACCCATGAGGAGATCTGCCTGCATGTCTGCGTCACCTGCCGCCAGGCGGGTGGCCCGGACGACAAGGCGCTCCGGCCCGGTGCGATCCTCCACCGGGCCCTGACGGAGGCGCTTCAGCATCCCGACGCGCCGAAGGTGCGGTTGGAGGCGGTCGAGTGCCTGTCCGTCTGCAAGCGGCCCTGCACCATCGCGGTCTCCGGTCGCGGGCGCTGGACCTATATCTATGGCGACCTGAATGCCGAGACCTCGGTCGAGACCATCCTCGACGGGTTGCGCCGCTATGCGGCGACGTCCGACGGCCTCGTGCCCTGGCGCGAGCGGCCTGAGGCCTTCCGCAAAGGCGTGGTCGCCCGCATTCCCCCTTTCAAGGCAAACAGCGCGGCTTGAGGAAAAGCCNCCGAAAGGCAAGCTTTCATGAGCGATCTTCGAAAGATCCCCTGCACGATCATCACCGGTTTCTTGGGAGCCGGCAAAACCACTCTGGTGCGCCACCTTTTGGAAAATGCGGGCGGGCGCCGCCTTGCGGTCCTCGTCAACGAGTTCGGCGATCTCGGCTTCGACGGCTCCTTCATCGAGGGCTGCGGCATTGAAGGCTGCACGCAGGATGACATCGTCGAACTCCCGAACGGTTGCCTGTGCTGCACGGTGGCCGACGATTTCGTCCCGGCCCTGAACACGCTCCTCAACCGGCCGAACCCGCCCGAACACATCTTGATCGAAACCTCGGGCCTGGCCCTGCCGAAGCCCCTGGTTCGCGCCTTCAACTGGCCGGACATCCGCTCCCGCGTGACGGTCGACGGCGTGATCGCCGTGGTCGACGGCCCGGCGGTCGCCTCCGGCGCCTTCGCGGAGGATCCGGAGGCGCTCGAAGCCCAGCGCGCCGCCGACACCTCCGTCGATCACGAGAACCCGCTGGAGGAGGTGTTCGAGGACCAGCTCCTCTGCGCCGACCTCATCATTCTCAACAAGACCGACCAGATGCAGGCCGGCGACAAGGGCAAGGTTGTCGCCGAGATCAACGCGCATTTGCCCCGCGCCGTGAAGGTGATCGAAACCGCGCACGGCAAGGTGGACCCGAAAGTGCTGCTGGGCCTCGGCGCGGCCGCAGAGGCCGATCTCGAATCCCGCCCCTCGCATCACGAGACGGCCGAGGATCACGACCACGACGATTTCGAGAGCGTCGCCATCCCCGTCGATCCCGTCGCCACGCCGGAGGNGCTCGTCGCCCGCGTCGAGCGCGCGGCGGAGGCGGCCGGCGTGCTGCGCATCAAGGGCTTCGCGCCCGTTGACGGCAGGCCCATGCGCCTCGTGGTCCAGGGCGTCGGCCAGCGCATCGCTCACCATTTCGATCGGCCGTGGAAGGCCGGCGAGGCGCGGGACGGACGCATGGTCGTGATCGGCCTGAAAGGCTTCGACGTGAAGGCCGTCGAGGCTGCTTTACGCGCGGGATGACATGCACCTCCTTCCGGTCACAACGGTCTCCCTCGATGAGGGCCAGGAGGCCATCGACCTCCAGCAGCCCCCGGGGGATATCGTCGTCCTCTCCTTTGCGGACAGTGACCTCGGCGCGCTGGCGGCTGCGCATCGTCTGAAAGGGCGCGGAGCCTCGCTCCNCCTCGCCTCGTTGCGCCGCCTGCGCCATCCTCTTTCCGTCGATCTCTACATCGACAAGACAGCCGCGAAAGCCCGCTTCGTCCTCGTGCGCTGCCTCGGCGGGCTCGATTACTGGCGCTACGGCATCGAACGCCTCGCCGAGACCTGCCGCTCCCGCGGCGTGAAGCTCGCGGTGCTGCCCGGCGACGACCGCCCCGATCCGCGGCTTGCGGCCTATGCGACCGTTCCACAAGCGCTCTGCAATGAACTGGAAGCCTATTTCCAGGCCGGCGGCATCGACAACATGCGCCGGCTTCTCGCGCGTATCGGTGTTGAGATCGGTGAGACGGATCAGGTCATCGAGCCGCCGCGCGTCGTGCCGCGTGCTTTCGTGTGGGTGGCAAGGAGATTGAACGCTTCTGAAAGCGCAGGCTCCTTTCCCTCCCCCTTGCGGGGAGGGATCAAGGGTGGGGGTGTGAGCGATAGCCTATCCGGGACAGGCGCCGGCACCCCCACCTCCAACTCCTCCCCACAAGGGGGAGGAGAGATTGGCCCCATCGTCTCGCCCGAAGCCCTGCTTGCCCGCCTCTCCGGCGAACGCCCCCTCGCCTATCTTCTCGTCTATCGCTCCGCCGTTCTCTCCGGCGACACGCAGGCCATCGAGGCTCTGTCGGCGGCGCTCGACGAGCGCGGCATCGACTCGCTCGTGCTCGCCGTGTCGAGCCTGAAGGATCCGGAAGCGCTTGCAGTCGCTCGGAGCGCAATTCGAGCGCGCCGTCCCGACATCGTCATCACGACGACCGCCTTCTCGTCCCGCGACGATGCGGATTTCGTGCTCGACGAAGCCGATTGCCCGATCCTTCAGGCCATCCCGGTCGGCAGCACGAGGGAGGCCTGGGAAGCCTCTCCGCGCGGTCTCTCCGCCGCCGATCTCGCCATGCAGATCGCGTTACCTGAATTCGACGGACGCATCGTGGCTGGCCCGGTCTCGTTCAAGGCGGAGGAAGCGGCCGACCCGGCGCTTGCCTTCTCCCGTCGCGTGCAGGCGCCGGACGGATCCGGCATCGATGCGGTCGCCGACATGGCGGCCGCATGGATTCGCCTCGCCCGCACGCCTCGCGTTGAGCGGCGGCTGGCGCTCGTTCTCTCGGATTACCCTGCGCGCGGCGGCCGCGCCGGCTTCGCGGTGGGGCTCGACACGCCGGCCAGCGCCTGCGCGATCCTCGATCTGCTGCGCGATGCCGGTTACGACGCCGCGCGTGATTTCACGGCCGACGACCTGATGCCGCGCCTCACCGAAGGCGAAGCATCCTTCGATGTGCCGCTTGTCGTCTATCGCGCGTGGCTCGACACGCTGCCGGAGGAGCAGCGCGCCGCGATCGACGAGCGCTGGGGCCGTGTCGAGGACGATCCTGCCTTCGGGAACGGCAGGTTCCGCTTCCGCGCCATGCGTGCGGGCAACGTCCTCGTGGCGCTGCAGCCCGACCGGGGGCACGGCCTCGACCGCAAGGGCTTCTATCACGATCCCGAATGTCCTCCGAGCCACGGCTATCTCGCCTTCTATTGCGGTCTGAGGGTCCTGGAGAAGATCCACGCCCTCGTGCATCTGGGCACCCACGGCACCACCGAATGGCTGCCGGGCAAGGCGGTGGCGCTCTCAGGCCGATGCTGGCCGCGCCTCGCCATCGGCACGGTTCCGGTGATCTATCCCTTCATCGTCGACGATCCAGGCGAGGCGGCTCCCGCCAAGCGCCGGATCGGCGCCGTCACCATCGGCCATCTCACGCCGCAGACGAGCGAAGCGGGCCTGCACGGCGAGGCCGCCGCCCTGCGCGAGCTGGTCGAGGAGTTCTCATCCGCCCAGGTGCTCCATCCCGGCCGGGCGGAACTCGTCGCGAACGAGATTCTGGAGCGTGCTCGGACGAGCGGACTTGCTGCCGCCTGCGGCGTCGATGACGGCATGCCGATGGACGAAGCCCTGACCCGGCTCGATGCCCATCTCTGCGATCTCGGCGAGGTCACGATCCGCGACGGCCTGCATGTCTTCGGCAGCGCCCCCGACGGTTTCAAGACATGCGCCGCCGGTGAGCGTGAAGGCTTGCTGAAAGCCCTCGACGGTCGCTTCGTCGTCCCCGGCCCTTCGGGCTCGCCCTCGCGCGGCCAGAAAGACGTTCTGCCCACCGGCCGCAATCTCGCGACTCTCGATCCGCGTTCGATCCCGACCCGCGCCGCCACCGAACTCGGCTGGCGTGCTGCGGCGGAGGTGGTGCGCCGCCATCTGCAGGAAGAAGGCGACTGGCCGCGCCGCATCGTGATGGATCTCTGGGCCTCTCCGACGCTGCGCTCCGGCGGCGAGGATATCGCCCACGCGCTCGCGCTCATGGGCGTGCGCCCGACCTGGGACCATGCTTCCACCCGCGTGACCGGCTTCGAGATCGTGCCGCAGCCGCTCCTCGACCGCCCCCGCGCCGATGTGACGGTCCGGGTCTCCGGCGCCTTCCGGGACACGTTCCCGGATCAGATCGCCCTGCTCGACCGGGCCGCCCGCGCGGTCGCCGCGCTCGAGGAGGAGGACGAGTGGAACGAACTCGCCGCCGCACGGCGACGCGGCGAGACGCTCTCGCGCGTGTTCGGATCGGCGCCGGGCACCTATGGCGCGGGCGTGTCGGCGCAGGCGCTCGACGGCGAATGGAGGACGAAGCGCGATCTCGGTCGCACCTATCTCGACAGCACCTCCCATGCCTTCGGCGCCGGCGGCGAAGCGCAGGCCGATGAGAGCTTTCCGCAAAGGGTCGAACAGGCCGAGGCCTTCGTCCATGTGAGCGATGTGGCCGAGCGCGACATTCTCGACGGCGACTCGGCGGCGGATGCCATCGGCGGCTTCGCCGCGGCGGCCCAGGCGCTGGGCGCGTCCCCGGCCCTCTACAGCCTGGACACGAGCCGCCCCGAGGCTCCGAAAGCCCGCACCCTTGAGGAAGATATCGACCGGCTCGTGCGCGGCCGCCTGACGAATCCGCGCTGGATCGCGGGCCAGCTGCGCCATGGCTGGCGCGGCGCGGCGGAAATCGCCCAAGGGGTGGATGCTCTCTTCGCCTTCGCCGCCACGACGGATGCCGTTCCCGCCACGGCTCTCGATCTCGTCTTCACGGCCCTGATCGCGGACGAGCAGGTCTGGCAGCAGATTACCGCTGCCAATCCCGCCGCCGCCCAGGCCATCCAAGACCGGCTTGCCGATGCGCGCCGGCGGGGTCTGTGGGAGAGCCGCCTCAATTCCGTTGCAGCCTTCTTCGACGATGACCGGAAGGAGGCCGCCGAATGAGCGCTCACGGCCACATCGCGCGCCGTCGCGGCTGGTGTCCGGGCGTACGCCGCCCGATGGCAACCGGCGACGGCCTGCTCGTGCGCCTGCACCCGTTCGGCGGCAGGCTCACCGCCGGTCAGGCGCGGCTCATCGCCGAGGCTGCGCGGCAGTACGGCAACGGCCATCTCGACATCACCGCCCGGGGCAACCTGCAGATCCGCGGCGTCAGCGACGACACCTATCCCGACCTGCTCGCCCTCGTCGACCGCGAAAGCCTGGTCGAGCCCGAGGGCGAAGGCCCGAACCGTCTGACCGTTCTCTCGCCGCTCGCCGGTCTCGATCCGCGCGACCGCTGCGATACCCTCGCCCTGGCGCAGGCCATCGAAAATGCAGCCCATGCCATCGAGGGTCTGCCCGCAAAGTTCTTCGTGGCTGTCGATGGCGGCGGCTCGATGCCGCTCGATGCCATCGGCGCCGATCTTCATCTGGTGGCGACAGGCGAGGACGCCGCCATGGCTTTCGGCGTGCCTTCATCCAACGGCTTGCATGGGATCGGCGCGGCGTCCCTCGCCCGGGCGCCGGAAGCCGTTCACATGATCCTCTCGGGCTTTGCGGCCATGAGGCGCACGGGCCGGACCGAAACCCGGCGGCTGCGCGATCTTCAGCCCGATCTTCTTCGCGAACTGGCGAAACGTGCCGCCCTCGAACCATGCCCGGCTCCGCGCCGGCGCCCCATGGCCCCTCGCGCGGGCGCCATGCCGCTTGAAGACGGGCAGGCCGTTCTCCTCGCCCTTCCCTTCGGCCGCTGCAGCACCGGGCAACTGGATCACGCGGCGGCCTGGAGCGAGCGCTTCGGCACCGGAGAAATCCGCCTGTCCTTCACGCGCGGCGTGATGCTGCCGGGCATTGCGGGCCATCACGTATCCTCGCTGATCGATGAGGCCGGCCGCACCGGCTTCATCACCGATCCGTCTGACCCGCGCCTCTCCCTGCTCGCCTGCCCCGGCAAGCCGGATTGCGCGGGCGCCATGACGCCCGCCCCCGCCGATGCCCTGCGGATCGCGAAGGCCTGCACGGGCCTTCTCGCTCAAGGCGCCTCCCTTCACGTGTCCGGCTGCCCGAAAGGCTGCGCCCATCCCGGCAAGGCCGATCTCACGCTGGTGGGCCGCGGCGATGGCCGCTATGACGTGGTGCCGAACGGCTCCAGCCGCGATGCGGCCTCCCTTCACCTTTCCGTCGACGATCTCATGACCCGCCTATTGCCTCTAAAGACTTTGGACGACCTGCGCCGCGCCTTTCCGGGGAGCCCGCGATGAGCACCTCCCGCGATTACATCCGCGAGGGCGCGGAAATTTACCGCCGCTCCTTTGCGATCATCCGCGCCGAGGCGGACCTTTCGCGCTTTTCCGGCACGGCGGAGCGCGTCGTCGTGCGCATGATCCATGCCTGCGGCATGACGGACCTGCCGGCCGATATCGATCTCTCGCCCGATTTTGCGGAAGCCGCGGAGGCCGCCCTCAAGCGCGGTGCGCCGATCCTGTGCGATGCCAAGATGGTGGCGAACGGCATCACCCGCGCAAGACTGCCGGCGAACAACGAGGTGATCTGCACCCTCGACGATCCGCGCGTTCCGGCGCTCGCCGCGGAGCTCGGCAACACCCGCTCGGCCGCCGCCATGGAGCTGTGGCGCGAGCGGCTGGAAGGCGCCCTCGTGGTGTTCGGCAATGCGCCCACCGCCCTCTTCCGCCTGCTCGAAATGCTCGATGCCGGCGCGCCCAAGCCCGCCGCCGTGATCGGCATTCCGGTCGGCTTCATCGGGGCGGCGGAATCCAAGGAGGCGCTGGCCCGGGACGGCCGCGTGCCGTACCTCGTCGTCCACGGACGGCGCGGCGGCAGCGCCATGGCGGCCGCGGCGGTCAATGCCCTCGCGAACCCGGTCGAGTGAGGCGAGGCATGACGGAATGCTCCATCCGCTTCTTCGGCCTGGGGCTCGGCCCCGGCGACCCGGACTACATGACCGTGCGCGCCCGCAAGGTGCTGGAGAGCGCCGACCGGCTCGTTCATTTCTGCAAGCGCGGGCGGCGCGGCAATGCGCGCGTCATCGCGGATGCCGTGGTCGGACAGAATCCTGACCGGGAAATCGCCCTCGTCTATCCGGTGACGACGGAGATCCCGGCCGATCATCGTGACTACGCGGCAGCCCTCAACCCCTTCTATGAGGGAGCGGCGGCGCGGATCCTCGCCGAGGTCGAGGCCGGGCGTACCGTTGCCGTGCTCTGCGAGGGAGATCCCTTCTTCTACGGCTCCTTCATGCATCTCTGGTGGCGTCTGAAAGACCGCATTCCAATTGAAGTGGTACCGGCTGTCACAGCCATGTCAGGCGCCTGGACCCGCGCCGGCGCCCCGATCACCTGGGGCGACGACGTCCTCACCGTGGTCCCCGGCACGCTGCCCGAGGCGGAGCTGACGCGGCGCCTCTCCGGCACCGATGCGGCCGTGGTGATGAAGCTCGGACGCAACCTGCCGAAGGTTCGCGCAGCGCTGGCTTCTGCCGGGCTCCTGGAGCGCGCGATCTATGTGGAGCGCGCCACCATGGCGGAGGAAAGGATCGTCCCGCTGCCTGAACTCCCTGAGGATTTCGACGCTCCCTATTTCTCGCTCATCATCGTGCCGGGACAAGGGAGGCGCGTATGACGGGGCGCGTCACCATCGTGGGCCTCGGCCCGGGCGATCCGCGCTTTCTGACGCCCGCGGCTTCGGAGGCGCTCGCCTCCGCTACCGATCTCGTCGGCTACGGACCCTATGTGGGCCGCGTGCCGGAACGGCCGGGTCAGCGCCGCCACGCGTCTGACAATCGCGTCGAACTCGACCGCGCGCGCTTCGCGCTGGATCTTGCCGCGAAAGGCTCCCGCGTGGCCGTGGTGTCCGGCGGCGATCCCGGCGTGTTTGCCATGGCGGCGGCCGTGTTCGAGGCGGTGGAGAACGGCGATCCGATTTGGCGCAGCCTCGACATCCGCGTGGAGCCCGGCATCACGGCGATGCTCGCCGCCGCCGCCCGCGTGGGCGCGCCGCTCGGCGGCGATTTCTGCGCCATGTCGCTTTCCGACAACCTGAAGCCCTGGGAGGTCGTCGAGGCGCGGCTGCGTGCGGCGCTCGCCGCCGATTTCGTCGTAGCGCTCTACAACCCGATCTCCTCCGCCCGGCCCTGGCAGCTCGGCGCGGCGTTCAAGATCGTCGCCGAGACGCGCGGCTCCGACACGCCGATCATCCTGGCGCGCGCCGTCATGCGTCCGGACGAGCGGATCAGGATTCTGCCGCTCTCCGAGGTGGAGGCCTCCATGGCCGACATGTCCACTATCGTGATCATCGGCGCGAGCACCACGCGATTGATCGAGCGGCCCGAGGGCAAGGCGCCTTTCGTCTACACGCCGCGGTCCTACGGGGTGCGGCCGTGACGGCCCTCCAGCCAATCGAAGGCCGCATCGGCGGTTGCGACCTCCTCGACGCCGCGGGGCTTCTCCGGCCGCGCCACGACGATGACCGGAAGGCCGAGAGCCCGCGCCGCCGCGATCTTCGGATAGGTCGCGGCCCCGCCGGAGTTCTTCGTCACCACCACCTCGACGCGCTCGCGCTCCATGAGCGCCCGCTCGGCCGCTTCGTCGAAGGGCGCGCGGTCGCGGATGGCGATGACGTGCGGCACGGGCAACGCCTCGCCGATCGGCTCGATGGTGCGCACGAGAAAGGNGTGCTGCGGCGCGGCTGCGAAGGGCGGAAGCTCGAGACGACCGACGGTGAGAAAGACGCGGCGAGGGATGTCTCCCAAGGCGCGGACGGCCTCCTCCATGGACGCGACCTCGATCCACCGGTCGCCCTCCTGCGGCACCCAGGGCGGACGACGCAGGGCGAGCAGCGGAACCTGCACCTGCGCGCAGGCCTCGGCCGCGTTGCGGGACATCGCGGCCGCGAAGGGATGAGTCGCGTCGATCACCGCCTCGATCCGCTCTTGCGCCAGGAAGCGGGCGAGCCCCTCCACGCCGCCGAAGCCGCCGATGCGGGTCGGGACCGGCAGGGGGCGCGGGTCGCTGGTGCGGCCGGCCATGGACAGAAGCGGGCGGAAGGCGGATTGGCCAGCAAGCCTCGCCGCGAGTGCGGAGGCTTCGGAAGTGCCGCCCAGAATGAGGATGCGCATGAGCCCCTTTTCCCCGAATTCTAGCGCTAAGTCGAGCATGGCGCCGAACGCTCCCTGGCTCACCGTCATCGGCATCGGCGAGGACGGGCGCGCGGGGCTTTCCTCCGCAGCGCTCGCCGCGCTTGACCGGGCGGAGTTCGTGATCGGCGGTGTCCGCCATCTCGCCCTCGTAGCGCCTCTGTCCGCGCAGACGCAAACCTGGCCGAGCCCCTTCTCCGATGGCTATTCGATGATCCTCGCCCGCCGGGGCCAGCCGACCTGCGTTCTCGCGACGGGCGACCCGTTCCATTACGGTGTCGGCGCGGAGCTGGCACGGCTGGTTCCTGCCGATGAGATCGTCTGCTTTCCGCAGCCTTCCGCCTTCAGCCTCGCAGCCGCGCGGATGGGCTGGTCGCTGCCGGATTGCGAATGCCTGAGCCTGCACGGCCGGGCCCTGGAGCGGGTCATTCCCTCCCTCCAGCCTGGAGCGCGCCTCCTCGTGCTGTCCTGGGACGGCTCGACGCCAGGCCAACTCGCGGAGCTCCTGAAAGCGCACGGCCTGGGCGCCTCGACGATCACGGTGCTGGAAGCCATGGGCGGCCCGCGCGAACGCATCCGCCATACGGTGGCGAACGATTTTACCATCGCCGACATCGATCCGCTCAACACCATCGCCCTCGAGATCGTGGCGACGGGGGACGCCCGCATCGTCCCCCTCGCACCCGGTCTCCCCGATTCCTGGTTCGAGAACGACGGCCAGCTCACCAAGGCCGAGATCCGAGCCCTGACCCTGGCGGCGCTGGCGCCCCGGGCCGGCGAGCTGCTGTGGGACATCGGCCTGGGTGCGGGCTCCATCGCCATCGAATGGTGCCTGCGCCATCCGCGCAACCGCTGCATCGGGATCGAGGAGCGCCCGGAACGCGCCGAACGGGCGCGCCGCAACGCGCTCGAGCTCGGGGCGACGGCGCTGGACATCCGTATCGGGCGCGCGCCGGAAGCCCTGGCCGACCTTCCCGCGCCGGATGCCATCTTCATCGGCGGCGGCGCGTCGGAACCCGGCGTGTTCGAGGCGGCCTGGGCGGCGCTGAAACCGGGCGGACGCCTCGTCCTCAATGCCGTGACGCTGGAAACCGAGACNCTTCTCGGCATGCTCTACGCCCGCCATGGCGGCACCATGCGGCGCTTGGCGGTCTCGCGTCTCGAAGCCGTCGGCGGCATGCACGGCTGGCGGGCGGCGATGCCCGTCACGCAGTGGGTGGTGACAAAGCCATGATCGTGGCAGGCATAGGATTCAGGCGCAGCGTCGCCGCCGACGAGATCGTGGCGCTGGTGGAGCAGGCGCTGGATCGCGCTGCAATCGCAGCCGATGCGCTCGGAAAGCTTGCGACCGTCGAAGCGCTCGCCGCCCTTCCCGCCTTCACGGAAGCGGCCCGTCGGCTCAATGTCGTCGCCGCCTCCGTTGCGGAGCCCGCCCTGTCAGAAGCGGCGCCGCGCGTGCGCACGCAATCCGCCCGCTCCATCGCCGCGCATGGGATCGGCTCGGTGGCGGAAGCGGCGGCGCTCGCAGCCGCGGGGTCCCGGGCCGAACTCATCCTGGAACGCATCGCCTCCCCCTCTGCCACCTGTGCCCTCGCGCGTCTGGAGACCGGCCCATGACCATCCATTTCATCGGCGCAGGCCCCGGCGCTGCCGATCTCATCACCGTGCGCGGGCGCACGCTCGTCGAAAGCTGCCCCGTCTGCCTCTATGCCGGGTCCATCGTGCCGCCGGAAATCCTGTCCTGGTGTCCGCCCGGCGCACGGCTCGTCGATACGGCTCCCCTCGATCTCGATGCCATCACGGCTGAATATGTGCGGGCGCATGAGAATGCTGAGGACGTGGCGCGGCTCCATTCCGGCGATCTCTCGATCTGGAGCGCGATGGGCGAGCAGTTGCGGCGGCTCGATGCGCTCGGCATTCCCTATACGATCACACCTGGCGTCCCCGCCTTCGCGGCGGCGGCGGCGGCGCTCGGGCGCGAGCTGACGGTGCCGGAGGTCGGACAATCGGTGGTTCTCACCCGCACCTCGGGTCGGGCCTCCGCCATGCCGGAGACGGAGCGGCTTGCCACCTTCGCGCAGACGAAGGCGACGCTCGCCATCCACCTCTCGATCCACGTGATCGAGCAGGTGGTCGAGGACCTGCTGCCCTCTTACGGCGCCGATTGCCCGGCCGCGGTGGTCTGGCGCGCCTCCTGGCCGGACGAGCGGGTGATCAAGGGCACCCTTGGCACGATTGCCGCCATGGTCCGCGCCGAGAAACTGGAACGCACGGCGCTGATCCTGGTCGGACAGACGCTTGCAGCAAAAGACTTCCGCGACAGCGCCCTCTATTCGACCGGTTACGACCGCCGCTTCCGCCCCAGCGCCTGCGAGGACAGCCGATGAGACGCGCGGCTTCAGGCGACCGGATGGAACGGCACGCGGCCGACGAGCTCGCCCTTGCGGTCGAACACCATGATTTCCAGCGCGATGTCCGCGCCGCGCAGGGCCTTGGCGGCCGTGCGCCACGCATGCTGCGCCACCACGTCCGCGAGCGGAAGGCCGAGGCTTTTTGCGGTCTCCAGCACTTCGAGCGCCGTGTTGGCCTGGCGCGCCTCCTTGACGACGGAGGGCTCGGCGCCGGCCTCGGCAAGACGCTCGGCGAGCCAGGCGAGATCGACCGTGCCGGAGCGCGAATGCAGGTCCAGCAGGCCCTGGCCGAGCTTGGTCATCTTGGCGAAGCCGCCCGCGATGGTGACCTTGGGCACCGGGTTGCGGCGCAGATATTTCAGCATGCCGCCGGCGAAATCGCCCATATCGATGAGGGCGTGGTCCGGCAGGTCATGCAGGGCCTGCACGGCCTTCTCGGACGTGGAGCCCGTCGCGCCCGCCACATGGTCGAGACCGCCGGCGCGAGCCACGTCGATGCCGCGATAGATGCTGTGGATCCAGGCCGAGCACGAATAGGGCACCACCACGCCGGTGGTGCCGAGGATCGACAGCCCGCCCAGGATGCCGAGCCGCGGGTTGAGGGTTTTTTGGGCAATGGCCTCGCCGCCCGGAATGGAGATCTCGACCTCGATATCGATGGGCCCGCCGAGGCTGCGTGCAGCCTCATCCAGGTTGTCGCGGATCATCTGGCGCGGCGCGGGATTGATGGCGGGCTCTCCCGGCGGCAAGGGCAGCCCGGCGCGGGTAACGGTGCCGACGCCCTCGCCCGCCCGGAAGGTCACGCCCGATCCCGGCGCGCCGGCCCGAACGGTTGCGACCACCAGAGCGCCGTGGGTCACGTCCGGATCGTCGCCCGCATCCTTGACGATTCCCACCCGCGCTCCGCCTTCGACCGGCTCCATGAGCGCCAGGGAAAAGGCGGGACGCGCTCCGCCCGGGAGCACGATCTCCACCGGATCCGGGAAATCGCCGGTCAGCCAGCCCCAATAGGCCGCCTTGACCGCCGCCGTAGCGCAGGCGCCCGTGGTCCAGCCACGGCGCAACGATCCGGCGGGTTTACTCTCGTCCATACGCCCTCTTACATCGTCACCATGAATTCCAATAGCCGCATCGTGATCGCCGGTCACGGCCGGAGGCCCGCATGACCGACCTCTCCCGCCTCTCGCCCCCCTTTGCTCCTGGCACGGTCTGGCTCGTCGGTGCCGGCCCGGGCGATCCCGGCCTGCTCACGATCCATGCGCTGAACGCCCTCGCGGCGGCGGATGTCATCGTCTACGACGCCCTGGTCGATCCTGCCGTCCTGTCCTTTGCCCGCGAGGGCGCCGCCATGGAATTCGCCGGCAAGCGCGGCGGCCGGCCCTCGGCGGCGCAGCGCGACATCTGCGAGCGGCTGATCCTGCTCGCCCGCGAGGGCAAGCGGGTGCTGCGCCTCAAGGGTGGCGACCCGTTCATCTTCGGGCGCGGCGGCGAGGAGGCGCTGGCCCTCTCGGAAGCCGGCATTCCGTTCCGCATCATCCCCGGCGTCTCGAGCGGTCTCGCCTCGCTCGCCATCCACGGCGTGCCGGCGACCATGCGCAAGACGAACCATGCGGTCATCCTCGCCACCGGCCATTCCGCTCCGGATGCAGAAATCGAATGGACGTCGCTTGCCCGGACCGGCGCCCCCATCGTGCTCTACATGGCGGTGTCGAGCTTGCCTTCCATCGTGAAAGACCTCATGGACGGCGGGCTTTCCGGCGACACGCCGGCGCTCGCCGTGCACGGCGCCACGACCGCCAAGGAAAGCGTGGTGGAAGGAACGCTCGCGACCCTGCCGAAGCTCGCCGAGGACGGCCTCATCCGCTCCCCCGCCATCATCGCCATCGGCGCGATTGCCGCCTTCCGCTCGGCCATCGCCAATCATCTGCTCGAGTTTGGAAGCGAGGCGGCCCAGTGAGCATCAGCCCCGGCCTTCTCATCGCCGCGCCCCGTTCTGGATCGGGCAAGACGACCGTCGTTCTCGGCCTCCAGCGGGCGCTCGCCCGCAAAGGCCTGCATGTTCGCGGCGTGAAATGCGGCCCGGACTACATCGACCCGGCCTTCCATGCCGCCGCCACCGGTGCTCCGAGCTTCAACCTCGACAGCTTCGCCATGAACGGGCCCCTGCTCGGCGCGATCGCCTCCGAGGCCGCGCGCGATGCGGATCTCGTCATCGCGGAAGGCTCGATGGGTCTCTTCGACGGCATCCGCCAGGAGATCGGCCGTACGGGGGCCAGTGCCGACATCGCCGCCCTCTTCGGCTGGCCGGTCATCCTCGTCCTGGACGTGTCCGGGCACGCGCAATCGGCCGCCGCCGTCGCCCTCGGCTGCGCCCGCTTCGACCCGCGGATCACGGTGGCCGGCGTGGTGCTGAACAAGGTCGCGAGCGAACGTCATCGGCGGCTGGTGGAGGACGGCATGGCCCGCATCGGCCTGCCGGTGCTCGGCGCTCTCACGCGCAATGCCGACCTCGTCCTGCCCGAGCGCCATCTCGGCCTCGTCCAGGCGGGCGAGACCGAGGAACTGGATGCACGACTCGAGCGTCTGGCCGATGCGGTGGAAGGCGCCCTCGACCTCGACCGGCTCGTGGCGCTCGCCCGCCCGACGCGGCTCGATCCGGTCGAGAGCGTGGTCCCCCTGCCGCCGCCGGGCCAGCGCATCGCGCTCGCCTCCGACCAGGCCTTCTCCTTCGTCTATCCGCATGTGCTCGCGGGCTGGCGCAAGGCGGGAGCGGAGATCGTGCCCTTCTCCCCGCTCGCGGACGAACCGCCGCCGCCGGACTGCGATGTCTGCTGGCTGCCCGGGGGCTATCCGGAGCTTCACGCTGGGCGGATCGCCGGAGCCCGGCGCTTTCTCGAGGGCCTCCGCAGCTTTGCCGAAAGCCGCCCGGTGCATGGCGAATGCGGCGGCTACATGGTGCTGGGCCAGTCCCTGGAAGACGCGGACGGCCGCGTGCACCCCATGGCGGGCCTCCTGCCGGTCGAGACGAGCTATGCCAAGCGGAAGATGCATCTCGGCTACCGGGTCGCGCATCTGCTTCACCATGGAGGGCTGGGAGCCTCCGGCCAGCGTCTCGTGGGCCATGAATTCCACTATGCCTCTGTCACGCGAAGCGACACGAGCCCGGAAGCCGCCTTTGCCGCAATCGCGGACGCCGAAGGCAATGACCTGGGCACCGCCGGCCACCGACGGGGCTTCGTGACGGGCAGCTTCTTCCACGTCATTGCGCGCGGGTGAGGCTCGAGCGTTTCAATTGTCAAGGCTATCGCATGTGAATGCGCCCACAGGGCATTCGCGCTCTGCTGGACGATGCTTGAATCGGGAGGCGTCCTGATGCCGCGGAGCTGGAGGAAACGGCAATTCGCCATCGTTTCGCCTCAGCCTTCATTCTTGATCCGCACCAAAGTCGGGAAGAGGCGAGAAGAAGATCGAAGCTTGGCGGCTAGGAAGAGGTGGCGTGGTGTTCCTGAACCGCTTCAAGCGCTTGTTCATCGCATCCCAAGGGATTGGAGGCGCCGATGAAAGAGGCATTCCATGTCGGACAGCTCGTCCGGATCACCAGACCCGCCACGGGCTATGCCGATCACCGAATCTATTGCATTGAACCGCGCCGGGATTGCCGGAGGCATTTTGGTTTGAGTCACGCTGCCATGGCCGGCTCTTCGAGCATAGCGTAGTAGCGCTCCTCGGCTTCGGC